>ENA-ORXD01000161-ORXD01000161.1-sediment-metagenome-genome-assembly--contig:-NODE-161-length-113608-cov-11.077071_pt1 | contig 113608 bp, 98 predicted proteins | sample MGYA00237862_ERZ511471 | MGnify/ENA metagenome assembly ERZ511471
CCGCCTTCGCGGATGGCGAAGCGCAGGCCTTCTTCCATGGCGATCGGTGCGATCAGGCTCACGGCGATGGCGACGTTGTCGCCAGGCATCACCATTTCGGTGCCGGCCGGCAGTTCCACGGAACCGGTCACGTCGGTGGTCCGGAAGTAGAACTGGGGACGGTAGCCGTTGAAGAACGGGGTGTGGCGGCCGCCTTCGTCCTTGCTCAACACGTAGATTTCGGCGTTGAACTTGGTGTGGGGGGTGATGGAGCCGGGCTTGGCCAACACTTGGCCACGCTCGACTTCTTCGCGCTTGGTGCCGCGCAGCAGTACGCCGACGTTGTCACCGGCCTGGCCCTGGTCCAGCAGTTTGCGGAACATTTCGACGCCGGTGCAGGTGGTCTTGACGGTGGGCTTGATGCCGACGATTTCAACTTCTTCGCCGACCTTGATGATGCCGCGCTCGATACGGCCGGTGACGACGGTGCCACGGCCGGAGATGGAGAACACGTCTTCCACGGGCATCAGGAAGGTGCCGTCGACGGCGCGCTCGGGCTCGGGGATGTAGCTGTCGAGGGCGTCGGCCAGGCGGTAGATGGAGGGTTCGCCGATGTCGCTCTGGTCGCCTTCCAGGGCCTTGAGGGCGCTGCCGATGACGATGGGGGTGTCGTCGCCGGGGAAGTCGTATTTGGAGAGGAGCTCGCGCACTTCCATTTCGACCAGTTCGAGCAGTTCGGGATCGTCGACCATGTCGGCTTTGTTCATGTAGACGATGATGTAGGGCACGCCCACCTGACGGGCCAGGAGGATGTGCTCGCGGGTCTGGGGCATGGGGCCGTCGGCGGCGGACACGACCAGGATGGCGCCGTCCATCTGGGCGGCTCCGGTGATCATGTTCTTGACGTAGTCGGCGTGGCCCGGGCAGTCGACGTGGGCGTAGTGGCGCTTTTCGGTCTCGTATTCGACGTGGGCGGTGTTGATCGTGATGCCGCGGGCCTTTTCTTCGGGCGCGCTGTCGATCTGGTCGTAGCCTTTGGCTTCGCCACCGAACTTCTTCGACAGAATCGTGGTGATCGCTGCCGTCAGAGTGGTTTTGCCATGGTCAACGTGACCAATCGTGCCCACGTTTACGTGCGGTTTCGTCCGCTCAAACTTGCCTTTTGCCATGATTTTTCCCTCTTCGCGTTTCCCAAAGAATCGGTGGTGCCCATGGACAGAATCGGACTGTCGACCTCTCCCTTACCAAGGGAGTGCTCTACCACTGAGCTACATGGGCCTTAAAATCGCTTCTACAACACTGGAGCGGGTGAAGGGAATCGAACCCTCGTCATAAGCTTGGAAGGCTTCTGCTCTACCATTGAGCTACACCCGCACGGCCCGAAGACTCCATCGCAAAACGCGAAAATTCGCGTCTTTTGTTTCGTCTTCAAACCAAAAATACCTGGTGGTGGGGGAAGGATTCGAACCTTCGAAGGCAGAGCCGTCAGATTTACAGTCTGATCCCTTTGACCGCTCGGGAACCCCACCGAAACAAAGCCGCGGATTATGGAGTAATTCGGCGACCTTGTCAAACAGCTTTTGCGCTTATTTCTCCACCAGGATGCGCAGCATGCGGCGCAGGGGCTCGGCGGCACCCCACAGCAACTGGTCGCCCACGGTGAAGGCGGACAGGTACTGGGGACCCATGTTAAGCTTGCGCATGCGGCCCACGGGCACCGTGAGGGTGCCGGTGACGGCGGCGGGGGTCAGTTCCTTCATGGTGATTTCCCGGTCGTTGGGAACCACCTTCGCCCACGGGTTGTGGGCGGCGATCAAGCCGTGGATTTCGTCCAGGGGGACATCCTTGGTCATCTTGATGGTCAGGGCCTGGCTATGGCAGCGCATGGCGCCGATACGCACGCACAAGCCGTCGATGGGGATCTGGGCGTCACTCTTGCCGAGGATCTTGTTGCACTCCACCTGGGCCTTCCATTCTTCCTTGCTCTGACCCGACTCCAACTGCACGTCGATCCACGGAATCAGGGAGCCGGCCAGGGGCACCGGCCAGGCGTCCACCGGGTAGCGGTCGGAACGGATGAAATCGGCCACCTTGCGGTCGATTTCCAGGATGGCGGAAGCCGGGTCGTCCAGCAGGGATTTCACCTCGGCATTCACCGCACCCATCTGCTGGATCAGCTCCCGCATATTGCGGGCACCGGCACCGGAAGCGGCCTGGTAGGTCATGGGGGAAATCCACTCGATCAGGCCGGCGTCGAACAGGCCGCCGATGGCCATCAGCATCAGGGACACGGTGCAGTTGCCGCCGACGTAGGTCTTGACGCCCTGGGCGAGGCCATCCTGGATCACGCTCTTGTTCACCGGGTCGAGGATGATGATGGCGTCATCCTTCATGCGCAGGGTGGAGGCGGCGTCGATCCAGTAGCCGTTCCAGCCGGCGGCACGCAGCTGCGGGTAGACTTCCTTGGTGTAGTCACCACCCTGACAGGTGATGATGGCGTCCATGGCCTTGAGCTCGTCGATGCTCAAGGCGTCTTTGAGAGGCGGCACGTCGCGGCCCACATCGGGGCCCTTGCCGCCGACGTTGGAGGTGGTGAAGAACACCGGCTCCACCAGGTCGAAATCCTTCTCCTCGCGCATGCGGCCCATCAGGACCGAACCCACCATGCCACGCCAGCCTACAAAGCCTACTCGCAACATCTTGCTTACCTCGATTCGTGAATGTTTGGGTTACAGGGCCGCCAGCACGGCGTCGCCCATCTCGGAACACGACACCTTCTTCGTGCCCTCGGTATAAATATCCGCAGTGCGGTAGCCTTGGGACAGCACCTTCTTCACCGCGTTCTCAATGCGGTCCGCCGCCGCTTGCTGAGCCAAGGTGTAGCGCAGCATCATGGCCGCCGACAGGATGGTCGCCAGGGGGTTGGCCACGTTCTTGCCGGCGATGTCCGGCGCGGAGCCGTGGATCGGCTCGTACATGCCCTTGTTGTTCGCATCCAGGGAGGCGGAGGGCAGCATGCCGATGGAGCCGGTGAGCATGGAGGCCTCGTCGGACAGGATGTCGCCGAAGATGTTGCCGGTGACGATGACATCGAACTGCTTGGGATTGCGCACCAGCTGCATGGCGGCGTTGTCCACGTACATGTGGGACAACTCCACCTCGGGGTAGTCCTTCGACACCTCGATCACCACTTCCTTCCACAGCTCGGAACATTCCAGCACGTTGGCTTTTTCCACCGAGCACAGCTTCTTGCCGCGCTTCATGGCGATACCGAAAGCCAGATCAGCCACCCGGCGCACTTCCGACTCGGAATACAGCATGGTGTTGAAGCCGACACGCTCGCCATTGCGGACTTCGATGCCGCGGGGCTGGCCGAAGTACACGTCGCCGGTGAGTTCGCGCACGATCATGATGTCCAGGCCGGCCACCACTTCAGGGCGCAGGGTGGAAGCGGAAGCCAGTTCCGGGTAGAGCGTAGCCGGGCGCAGGTTGGCGAACAGGTTGAGTTCCTTGCGGATACCCAAGAGGCCGCGCTCGGGGCGCAGGGGCCGGTCCAGGGTATCGTACCGGGGGCCGCCCACGGCGCCCAGCAGCACGGCGTCGGCCTCCTTGGCCAGCTTGAGGGTGGCTTCGGGCAGGGGGCTCCCCGCCGCGTCGTAGCCGGCACCGCCGATGAAACCGTGTTCCATTTCCAGCTTGAGGCCGTCGGAGGCCAGGGCCTTCAGTACTTTTTCCGCTTGAGCAACGATTTCCGGCCCGATGCCGTCACCAGGCAATACCGCGATTTTCATTTTCACTCCCGTTAGGGGTGAGGCGTCAGGCGTGAGGCGCGGGGAACCCCCTCGCCTCTCTCGCCTCACCCCTCACGAATTAACAAACAGCCACGGCTCGGACTGGCGCCGTTTTTCCTCGTAGGCTTTGATTTTGTCGGCATGTCGCAGCGTGAGTCCGATGTCGTCCCAGCCGTTGAGCAGGCATTCCTTGCGGAAGGGATCCACCTCGAAGGCAATCGCCTCGCCGGAGGGCGTGGTCACGGTCTGGGCTTCCAGGTCCACCGTCAGGCGGTAGCCTTCCCGGACCTCGGTTTCCTTGAACAGCTGGTCCACTTTGCCGGCGGGCAACACGATGGGCAGGATGCCGTTCTTGAAGCAGTTGTTGAAGAAGATGTCGGCGAAGGACGGAGCAATGATCGCCCGGAAACCGTAGTCTTGCAGCGCCCAGGGGGCGTGCTCCCGGCTCGAACCGCAGCCGAAGTTCTCCCGCGCCAGCAGCACGCTGGCGCCCTGGTAGCGGGGCTGGTTGAGGACGAAGTCCGGGTTCAGAGGGCGCTGGCTGTTGTCCATGCCCGGCTCGCCGTGGTCCAGATAGCGCCACTCGTCGAAGGCATTGGGGCCGAAGCCGCTGCGCTTGATGGACTTGAGGAACTGCTTGGGAATGATGGCGTCGGTATCCACGTTGGCGCGGTCCAGGGGCGCCACCAATCCGTCCAATTTGATGAATTTATCCACGTTTACTTGACCGCTTTCTGGATCGCTTCGCCACCCTTCTCGACATCCTGACCGATGCCCCGAACGGTATTGCAACCCACCATCTGCATCACACCCACCACCACCACGGCGAGCAGCGCCACTTTCACGGCAATCAACGCAACCAGTTTCTTGGGAGTCATGACTATTTACCTCGCTTACAGTAATTCGCGCACGTCGACGAAGTGACCGGCGATGGCCGCCGCCGCCGCCATTTCAGGGCTCACCAGATGGGTGCGGCTGCCCTGCCCCTGACGGCCTTCGAAGTTGCGGTTGGAGGTGGAGGCGCAGCGCTCTCCCGGCTCCAACCGGTCATCGTTCATGGCCAGACACATGGAGCAGCCCGGGTCGCGCCACTCGAAGCCGGCAGCGACGAAAATCTTGTCCAGCCCTTCGGCTTCCGCCTGCTGTTTCACCAGGCCGGTACCGGGCACCACCATCGCCAGCTTCACGCTGTCGGCCTTGCGGCGGCCCTTGGCCACGGCGGCGGCGGCGCGCAGGTCTTCGATGCGGCCGTTGGTGCAGGAGCCGATGAACACCTTGTCGATGGCGATGCCGGTGATCGGCATGTTGGCCTTGATGCCCATGTAGTCCAGGGCGCGCTGGATGCCGCCGCGCTTGACCGGATCGGCTTCCCTGGCGGGATCGGGAACGGTGCCGTCCACCGCCACCACCATCTCGGGGGAAGTCCCCCAGGTGACGTGGGGCTTGATGGCGGCAGCATCCAGCTCCACCACCGCGTCAAACTTTGCGCCGTCGTCGCTCTTCAGGGTGCGCCAGTAGGCGACAGCTTTTTCCCACAGATCGGCCTTGGGGGCGTAGGGGCGGCCCTTGAGGTAGTCGAGGGTGGTGTCGTCCACCGCCACCATGCCGGCGCGGGCGCCGGCCTCGATGGCCATGTTGCACAGGGTCATGCGCCCTTCCATGGACAGGCCGCGGATGGCGGAGCCGGCGAACTCGATGGCGTAGCCGGTGCCGCCGGCGGTGCCGATCTTGCCGATCACCGCCAGGGCGACGTCCTTGGCGGTGACGCCCTTACCCAGGGCGCCTTCCACTTTCACCAGCATGGCCTTGGATTTCTTCTGCAGCAGGCACTGGGTGGCCATCACGTGCTCCACCTCGGAGGTGCCGATGCCGTGGGCCAGGGCGGCGAAGGCGCCGTGGGTGCTGGTGTGGGAATCGCCGCACACCACCGTCATGCCCGGCAGGGTCGCCCCCTGCTCCGGGCCCATGACGTGAACCACGCCCTGGCGGATGTCGCCCATCTTGAATTCGGTGATGCCCCACTCGGCACAGTTGGCGTCCAGGGTTTCCACCTGGAGGCGGGAAACCGGGTCGGCAATGCCTTGGTCCCGGTGGGCGGTGGGCACGTTGTGGTCCGGCACGGCGAGGATGGAATCCACGCGCCAGGGCTTGCGCCCGGCCAGCTTCAAGCCCTCGAAAGCCTGGGGACTGGTCACCTCGTGCACCAGATGCCGGTCGATATAAAGCAACGCGGTGCCGTCCGGCTCCTGGTACACCACGTGGGACTGCCACAATTTGTCGTAAAGGGTTTGGGCACTCATGGAGCGATCCGCAACAAATCCGAAAGGAAACCGTAGATTATTACACAATCCCCCCCCGCCGAACAGAGCCGGCGCCGCCAAGACCGGCAAGGCGCAAACTGCTAGACTGAAGCCGATATCCCTAACCGCCGCCAGCCATGGAAGCCGTTTTTCACGTCCGCGGAATCTCCAAGACCTACGCCATGGGCGAGGTGGAAGTCCACGCCCTGCGGGGGGTGGACCTGGACCTCTACGCCGGCGAGTTCGTCGTCCTGCTGGGGGCATCCGGCAGCGGCAAGTCCACCCTGCTCAACATCCTCGGCGGCCTGGACATCCCCACTTCGGGGGAGGTGCTCTACCAGGACCACAACCTCACCGCCGCCGACGACGGGGGACTCACCCGCTACCGTCGGGAGCACGTGGGCTTCGTGTTCCAGTTCTACAACCTGATCCCCAGCCTCACCGCCCGGGAGAACGTCGCCCTGGTGACGGAAATCGCCGCCCGCCCCCTGCCGCCGGAGGACGCCCTGAAGCTGGTGGGCCTGGGGGACCGGCTGGACAGCTTCCCGGCCCAGCTTTCCGGCGGCGAGCAGCAGCGGGTGGCCATCGCCCGGGCCGTGGCCAAGCGCCCCGACGTGCTGCTGTGCGACGAGCCCACCGGCGCCCTGGACTACGCCACCGGCCGCCTGGTGCTGGAGGTGCTGGAGCGGGTGAACCGGGAGTTGGGCACCCTCACCGTAGTAATCACCCACAATGCCGCCATCGCCGCCATGGCGGACCGGGTGATACGAATCAGCAGCGGCGAGATCGTCGAAATCCGGACCAACGAAACCAAGCTGTCGCCTTCGGAGCTGTCATGGTGAGCGCCCTCGACCGCAAGCTGCTGCGGGACGTCTGGCGCCTGCGGGGACAGTTGCTGGCGGTGGTGCTGGTGGTGATGTGCGGCGTTGCCACCTTCCTCACCATGCGCGGCATGTACGAAACCCTGCTGGCGGAGCGGGGGGACTACTACGCCCGCTACCGTTTCGCCGATGTCTTCGCCCAGGCCAAGCGCGCCCCGGAGCGGCTGCGCCAGTCCATTGCCGGGATCCCCGGCGTGACAGCGGTGGAAACCGGCATCAGCCTGGAAGTGACCCTGGACGTGCCGAGACTGGAAGAACCCGCCACCGGCCTGCTGGTGTCCGTCCCCGACCGGGGCCGCCCCGCCCTCAACGACCTTCACCTGCGCAGCGGCCGCTACATCGAGCCCGGCGCCGCCGACGAGGTGATCCTGTCCGACGCCTTCGCCCGCGCCAACCGCCTGACGCCCGGGGACACTCTGAGCGCCGTCATCAACGGCCGCTGGCAGCGCCTGCACGTGGTGGGCGTCGCCATCTCGCCGGAATTCATCTACGTTCTGCGCCCCGCCAGCGGCCTGCCCGACGACCGGCGCTACGGCGTGCTGTGGATGGGGCGCAAGGCCCTGGCCCACGCCTACGATATGGACGGCGCCTTCAACCGGGTGATGGTGTCCCTCGCCCGGAACGGCTCCGAGGCCGAAGTCATCGCCCGCCTCGACCGCCTGCTGGAGCGCTACGGCGCCCTCGGCGCCTACGGCCGCGGCGAGCACCTGTCGGCCAAGATCATCGCCGACGAGATCGCCCAGGACCGGATCTACGGCACCGTCATCTCCGGCATCTTCCTCGGCGTGGCGGCCTTCATCCTGCACATCGTCCTCACCCGCCTCATCGCCATCGAGCGGGACCGCATCGGCACCCTCAAGGCCTTCGGCTACCGGCGGGGGGAAATCGCCGGCCACTACCTCAAGCTCGCCCTGGTGCCGGCCGCCCTCGGCGTCACCCTCGGCCTACCCCTGGCCGCCTGGCTCGGCGCGGGACTGGCAGACATCTACCGGGAGTTTTTCCACTTTCCCGAATTGCGCTGGTCCATCAGCCCCTTCGGCCTCCTCCTGGCCCTCGGCATCGCCCTCGCCGCCGCCCTGGCCGGCGCATTCTCCGCCGTGCAACGGGCCGTCCACCTGGCCCCCGCCGAAGCCATGCAGCCCGAGCCTCCGCCTCGCTTCCGGCCCGGCGCGGTGGAACGCGCCGGCCTCCAGCGCTGGCTGTCCCTGGGGCAGCGCATGATCCTGCGCAACCTGGAACGGCGCCCCTGGCGGGCCGCCCTGGCGGTGCTGGGCCTGGCCCTGGCGGTGGCGATCCTGGTGGTGGGGCGCTACGGCATGGACGCCATGGACCACATCATCGACGTGGAATTCCGCGCTGCCCAGCGGGGGGACGTCACCCTGGACTTCGCCAACCCGCTCTCCGCCGGCGCCCGCTACGCCCTGCCCCACCTCCCCGGCGTCCTGGCGGCGGAGCCCTACCGCTACGTTCCGGTGCGCCTGCGCCACCAGCACCGGGAAAGGCGCACCGCCATCCTCGGCCTGCCCGCCGACGGGGACCTGCGCCACATCGTCGACCTGGATTACCGCCGGTTCGCCCCCCCTGCCGACGGCCTGCTGCTTTCCGCCAAGCTTGCCGACAGCCTTGGGGTAAAACCCGGCGACGACCTCACGGTGGAGGTGCTGGAAGGCCGCCGCACCGTCCGCTCCCTACCGGTGACCGGCGTGGTGGATGACCTGGTGGGCGTAGGCGCCTACATGGCCCTGGACAGCCTCAACCGTCTCACCTTCGACCCTCCCGGCACCCTTTCCGGCGCCATTCTTGCCGTTGACGGCAGCAGCCGCGACACCCTCTACCGGGAGCTGAAGCGCCTGCCCCAGGTGAAGAGCGTGGCCGTCAAAGAAGCCATGCTGGCCGGCTTCCGCGACGTCATCGCCCGCAGCCTGACGGTGCAGACCGCCATCAACATCGTTTTCGCCTGCGTCATCGCCTTCGGCGTGGTATACAACAGCGTGCGCATCGCCCTTTCCGAGCGGGCCCACGAACTGGCCAGCCTGCGGGTGCTGGGCTTCACCGAGCAAGAAATCGCCGTCCTGCTCCTCGGCGAGCAAGCCCTCGTCACCCTGGCCGCGATCCCGGTGGGCCTCGCCCTCGGCGCCGGCATCTGCGCCCTGATCGTGTGGGCCCTGAACGCCCAGGAGACCTTCCGTCTCCCCCTGGTGTTCACCGCCCGCACCTTCGCCTTCGCCTGCGTGGTGGTAGTGGTGGCCGCCGCCGCCAGCAGCCTGCTGATCCTGCGCCGACTGCGCCGCCTGGACCTGGTGGCGGTACTGAAAACAAGGGAGTGAACATGCCCATCACACGCAAACATCTGGCCTGGGGCGCGGCGGCAGCAGCCTTCGCCGGGCTCCTGTTTGTCTGGCTCGCCCCCGAACCGGTTCCGGTGGAAACCGCCCTGTCCACGCGGGGGCCGATCCGGGTGACGGTGGACGAGGAAGGGGAAATTCGCGCCCACGACCGCTACGTGGTGGCCGCACCGGTGAGCGGACGGCTGTTGCGGGTGGAACTCCTGGACGGCGACCCGGTGAAGGAAGGGGAAGTGGTGGCCCGCATCGCGCCCCTGCCCCTCACCACCCGGGAACGGGAAGAACTGGTGGCCAAGGTGGCGGCGGCACGGGCCGCCTTCCACGAGGCCGAGGCCCGCTCCGTCCACGCCCGCTCCGACTACGAGCAGGCACGGCGGGAGCGGGCCCGTGCGGAAAAGCTGGTGCAGCAGAATTTCCTCTCCCCCCAGATGGCGGAACAGGCCCGCGTGGCCGAGACCACCGGCGCCGACGAACTCAGCGCCGCCCGCCAGCGGGTGAGCGCCGCCCAGGCGGAGGTGCGCGCCGCGGAGGCGGGGCTGCTGGGAGCCGATGCCGGCAACCTGGTGGAAATCCGTTCGCCGGTCTCCGGCCAAGTGCTGCGGGTACAGGAGAAAAGCGAACGGGTGGTAGCAGGAGGCGCGCCCTTGCTCGCCATCGGCGATCCGCGCCGTTTTGAAGTGGTGATGGACGTGCTGTCCACCGAGGCAGTCAAGATCCGCCCCGGCATGGCCATGGCCCTGGACCAGTGGGGCGGCCCCGGCCAGCTGAAAGCCCGGGTGCGCACCGTGGAGCCCGGCGCCTTCACCAAGATCTCCGCCCTCGGCGTGGAGGAACAGCGGGTCAACATCGTCGCCGACCTCCTCGACCCCCCCGGCCCCCTGGGAGACGGCTACCGCGTGGAGGGCCGGGTAACGGTGGCGGAAAAAGCCGACGCCCTGAAGGTTCCCACCAGCAGCCTGTTCCGGGCTGGAGACCGGTGGGAACTGTTCGTCGTGGACGGCAACCGCGCCCGCAAAAGGACGGTGGAAACCGGGCTGCGCAACCCGGTGGAAACGGAAATCCTCCAGGGACTGGAAGCGGGCGCGACGGTGGTCCGCCATCCTCCCAACGCCCTGGCCGACGGGATGCGGATCGTGGCGCGGTAGCCCCGGCTGCCCAAGCTTTTTCCCCTTTGCAATCCCGCCGCGGCCATGCTAGTTTCAGACTAATGGTTGTTAAGGGCAAACTCAGCCGAAAGGCGAGGACGCAAAGCCTCCGGTCTAACTGGCGCAAGCCACAGGATAGCGGGGTTGCCACACCGGGAAAGCCCGTTTTCCCCGTCTGCCGCATCCGCCCTCCTCAGCCCGCCGTTCCCATTGAATACTGACGAGGTGTGCCATGCCCCATACCGTTGCCCTGGTGGTGGATCATTCCCTTTCCATGCGGAAATACATCCGCGCCATATTGCGGGACGAATTGAATTTTCGGGAGACCCACGAAGCGGCCAGCGCCGACGAGGCGCTGCGCGTCCTGGACGCCAACCCCGCCGTGAAATGGATTTTCAGCGCCTGGGAGCTGCCCGGCACGTCGTCCCAACACTTCCTGGGAAGCATCCGGGACCGGGACGCCCAGATTGTCCTGGTCACCGCCCGGGAGGAAATTGCCGCCCGGCAGATCGCCATTCGGGAAAATGTCGCCGATTACCTGTGCAAACCCTTCTCCCCTGACCAACTGGTGCAGAAGGTGCACCGGCTGGCGGGCCTGAGGGAGCGCCGGTCGGCGGAGCGCATCAAAGCCGCCATGCCCTGCGAAGTGGACCTGGGCTTCGACCCCTTCCATGTTTACTGCGCCGAGCTGGTGGACATTTCTGCCGGCGGCTGCCGGGTAACAACCTCCCAACTCCACCCCAACACCGGCCACGTGGGCGACCTCGCCACGGTCACCTTCCAGTTGGAGAATGGGACGCCGCTAAGCCTGCACGGACAGATCAGACGGGTGGAAACGGGGGACTGCGGCCTCGATGCCTTCGGCTGCGTGCAAATGGCCTTCGAGTTCATCCACGAGAACGCCGAGGACAGAAAGCGCTTCGAGGACCTGATCGAGTCCTGCAAAGCCAAGGCAGCGGCCGGCTTGCAGTAGCCGAGTCTTATTCCGCCGCTTCCTCCGGCCGCTGCGCCGCCACCAGCAACAACGCCGCCAGGGCGCAGGCGGCGGCCAGGGTAAAGGTCCAGGCGGGGCCGAGGGTGTCCCAGGTATAGCCGCTGTAGAGGCCGCCCAAGGTGCCGCCGGCACCGAAGGAGACGCTATTGTAGAGGGCCTGGCCCTTGGACTGGTGCTTGCCGCGAAAGATGCGGTGCACCATGGCCACCGCCGCGGCGTGATAGGCGCCGAAGGTGGCGGCGTGGAGCACCTGGGCCAGGAACACCACGGCGAAGGAACCCACCCCCCAGCCGATCATCAAAAAACGCCCCACGGCGAGAACGAAGCTCGCCAGCAGCACGGTGCGCAACTCCACCGCCTTGAACAGCCTCGGCATCCACAGGAACACGCCGATTTCGCAGATCACCCCCACCGCCCACAGCCAGCCCACGGTGCCCTTGCTGTAGCCGTGGTCCACCAGGTAGATGGAATAGAAGGTGTAATAAGGGCCGTGGGCCGCCGCCATGAGGAAGCCGCCGCCGATGAAAGCCAGCACCTCGGGGCGGCGCAGGATGTGCCACACCGGCACGGTGTCGGTGTCGTGGGGCGCCACCCGGGCCTCGGGGATGAAGCGGGAGAACAGCACGATGCCCAGCATCAGCCCCAGGATCGCCCACAGCAGGAAACGGATCGGCAAGTAATCCAGCCCGTATCCCAGGCCCACCACGGCCAGGATGAAGCCCACCGACCCCCACAGCCGGATGCGCCCGTACTTCCCGGTGTGCTCCCCCAAATGGCTCAGGGTGGTCGCCTCCACCAGGGGCAGGGAGGCGCTCCAGAAGAAGCTCATGGCCGCCATCACCGCGAACAGCCAGGCAAAGCCGCTGCCGAAGAACACCCCGATGTAGCTGAGGAAGCTGGCCGCCGCCGCGATCTGCACGATCAGCACCCGCCGCCCCAGGTGGTCGGCCATCCAGCCCCACAGGTTGGGGGCGAAGATGCGCATCACCTGGAGCAGGGACATCAGCACCCCGATCTGGAAGGCGGTGAAATCCAGGGATTTGAGGTACAGCCCCCAATAGGGGGACAGGGCGCCGACGAAGGCGAAGTAGAAGAAATAGAAGCCGGACAGGCGCCAGTAGTGGTGCATTGGAAGCTAAAACCCTTTCACCGCAAAGGACGCCAAGGAACGCAAAGGAAAAACGAAGGGCCCAATTAACCGCGAATGAACACGAACTATTGAAATGCACCCATTGGGCACCGCCATATTCGTGAACATTCGTGTTAATTCGTGGTTAATCGTATTGGTCTTTCCTTTGCGTTCCTTGGCGTCCTTGGCGGTCAACCGCCTTTGACCTTGCCGGGAATCTTCGGCGTAGCCGTCGCCACGTCACCGCACTGGGCCCGGTGGCGCAGAGCGTGGTCGATCAGGGTCAGGGCCAGCATGGCTTCGGCGATGGGGGTGGCGCGGATGCCGACGCAGGGGTCGTGGCGGCCTTCGGTGGACACCATGGCCGGATTCCCCGCCTTGTCGATGCTGCGGCGGGGAATGCGGATGCTGGAAGTGGGCTTGATGGCGATATTGACCACGATGTCCTGGCCGGTGGAAATCCCCCCCAGCACGCCGCCGGCATGGTTGGACAGGAAGCCTTCCGGCGTCAGCTCGTCGCCGTGCTCGCTGCCCTTCTGGGCGATGCTGGCGAAGCCGGCGCCGATTTCGACCCCCTTCACCGCGTTGATGCCCATCATGGCGTGGGCGATGTCGGCGTCCAGCCGGTCGTACACCGGCTCGCCCCAGCCCACGGGGACGCCTTCGGCCACCACGGTGATCTTGGCGCCGACGGAATCGCCCTCGTGGCGCAAAGCGTCCATGTAGGCCTCCAGTTCAGGCACCAGGCCGGCATTGGCGGCGAAAAAGGGGTTCTCACTCACCATGGCCCAGTCCAGGAACGGCACCTCGATGGGACCGAGTTGGGACATGCAGCCCCGCACCGTAATCCCGTAGCGCTCCTTGAGCCATTTCTTGGCCACGGCGCCCGCGGCCACCCGCACCGCCGTTTCCCGGGCGCTGGAGCGGCCGCCGCCGCGGTGATCGCGGATGCCGTATTTCTGCCAATAGGTATAGTCGGCATGGCCGGGACGGAAAGTCTCGGCGATGGTGCCGTAATCCTTGCTGCGCTGGTCCTGGTTGCGGATCAGCAGGGCGATGGGAGTGCCGGTGGTCTTGCCCTCGAACACCCCGGACAGGATTTCCACGCTGTCCGGCTCCCGGCGCTGGGTCACGTGGCGGGAGGTGCCGGGCTTGCGCCGGTCCAGCTCCGCCTGGATATCCACCTCGGAAATTTCCAATCCCGGCGGGCAGCCGTCCACCACGCAGCCGATGGCCGGGCCGTGGGACTCGCCGAAGGAAGTGACGGTGAACAGGGTGCCGAAGGTGTTGCCGGACATGGGTTTTTCCCGTAAACGCAAAACCCGAAGTCTAGCACAAGCGCCCCCTGGGGCGGGATTCCGAACGAAAAGGGAGGACGTGAAGAAAGAGAGCGGGGAGGGGTCGCCCCCTCCCCCTGAAACGCGGTTAGTTGATCAGTTCGTCGCTGGTCCGGTCGCGGCAAGCGGCGTTGAAGCTCCAGTCGAAGCACAGGGGAATGGCGGCGGGTTTTTCCTCGCCGGTCATGCGGCCGTAAGCGGCCTTGCCGGTCACGTCGCGGCCCAGATAGGCCGAGCAGCCGGGATCGTTGTAGCTCCAGTCCTCGCAGGCGAGACCGACGGTTTCAAGCCGGCCCTCCTGTCCGGTGGGCACACCGAAGGCCGCCTTGCCGGCTACGTCGGAGTGGATGTATTCGGAACAGCGGGAATCGCTGAAACTCCAATCCTCGCAACTTGAAAAGGCGTAAGCCGACGCGGCGCCCAGGGCGGCGAAAGCGGCCATAGCCAAGGTAAGTAGCAGTTTCTTCATAATGACCTCCTACCAGACAAGCAGGCAAAAATGCCTTGTCCTGACAAACAAATCGCCTATCAGTGACCTGGGTATAGTAAACCCGAGTTATTTTGTCAACAAATAGGCCGCAACCCGGAACATCCGTGCAATACATTGAAATAAAACGGGATTACGAGAAGCGGCTAGTCGCGGGCGGCCAGGGTGGCCGAGGACCTTCCCTCGATGCGCCGGTAGGCGGAATAGAACGATTCGTCCCGGGCAAGGGCTGCCACCAGTTCGGCGAAACCAGCCCGGCCGGACTTGGCGAACCAGCGCACCACTTCGCGCTTCGCCGTGCCGTAGGTGTGCTGCATGTATTCGCCCCGGTAGCCGGTGAGGCGGTTCCATTCCTGAACGCTCTCCAGGGAGGCAAGGTCGGGAGCATCCCGGCCATCCCGGGTGGCCGCCAGCCAGGCGTCCTCGGAAAACTCCTCGGCGCCGCTGACCATCACCGCCTGGCCCTCGTCGAACCATTGGGGAAGCTTCTCCAGGGTGCGGTCGAACCCGCCCAGGCGGGAAGCCAGCTCCACGTGGGCCAGTTCATGGGAGATGATGGCCTCGCAGACGCCACGGGGGGAAATCACGACATGGGCGCCGTCGGTAAAGCCGAGGCCCACGCCGCCGAAACGGCGGAAGCAATCGGTGCTGGCGCAGAAAACCAGGTTGGGCTTGGCTTCCAGGACGCCGTAGAAGCCGGCGACACGGGCCTTGGCCTGTTCCACCAGGACCGGAATTTGATCACGCAACTCGGGGGAAAGATCGGGGTCGAAAAAGACATTTCCGCCGGCGGACTCCATGCCCGCCATCTGGGGCTCGGCCAGGGCCGTCAAATGGGCGCCCGCCGCCGGGAATGCCAACAGCAGAAAGGAGAAGCCCAACGCAAAAAAAGCCCTCTTGATCTTCACACCCGCTCTCCCATCCCGCTGACACGCGCTTCGACGGCCCGTAGGAAGTATATCGGCGTTACGGGCAACAACCTTGAATAGATTAAGGTCAAAAACCAGTCTATGCAAGCGCATCCTTATACGCCTTGATTCACCTCAACAACAACGGGTTAGATTGATTTTCAGTGCTTGGCGCCGGTAAAAAACTCCCGCCGCGACAGCTCCTTCTGCCAGGGGCAGTCCCGCTTGCCTTCGGCCATGACCCGGTCCCGGGTGGCGATCACCTCGTTCCAGCCGGCGAAGACGGCATCGGCGGAGGGGTAATGGTTCATGGCCTGGGCCAGGGGCAACAGCAGGTGGTGGCCGAGATCGGGATGGTAGTTGAGGTGGGCCCGGCGGGCTTCGCCGAGCAAGTGAAAGTGGAATAGGGGGCCGATCACCGTGTAGGGGGCGCCGGCCCGCTCCTCCGCCTTCCATCCCGCCGGAAGTGGAAGATCAGGGAGGTTTTCCGGCAGGTAGAGCCGGGCCAGCATCCACGGCGTCAGCAGCAGCATCACCCGCCAGCCTTCCACCCGCCGCAGGGCGCGCACTTCCACCGGCAGGGCGTGGTTGGCGAATTCCTCGGCGGCGAAAAGGCGGCGGTAGATGTCGTCAAAAACCGCCGTCACCTGGGCCGCCAGGGCGGAATCGTCCCGGGGCAAAACGGCCAAGGTCCAGGACCAGTCAGCCATGGGCGCTTCCATCGCCGAAACGGGCCGCCAACCTGGCCCCCACTTCCCGGTACAGGGCGAGTTGGGCATGGGCCTGGAGGTCGGCGGCGAAACGCCCGACCCAGGGGGCGAGGAATTCTCCCCGCAGCCGGTCTTCCAGGGCGCCGCTGCCGGGACAGCCCTGATCCCGCAGCCAGGCGGCACATTCCAGCAGGGTGCCCAGGTAGTCGGCGGGAGCCCCGTCGGCGGCGAGGCCCAGGAGGCGGTAGAACTCCCGCGCCTTTTCCGTCGCTTCCCCGTCCATGCGCCCTTCCAGATAGGCCGAGGCGAAGGGGGGGCAGGGAGTCTTGGGATGGCCGGCGATGAACAGGCGGGTATGCTCGGCCTGCCATTGGTCCAGGGGCAGCGGCGCCAGTTCCTCCCGAGAGCCTTCCAGCCAGGGATGAGCGGGCACCAGTTCCTCCAGGGCGGCCAGGGAATCCTCCCCCGGCGCCGCCAGCAGCCCGCCCAGCAGCCGCCACTCGGCGGCATCACCAGGGATAGGCATAGACTCCGGCGTACATGAAGTAGTGGCGCAGCAGGTAGCCCCCCATCAGCACCAGCAGGGCCGCCGCCACCGTCGGCAGGCGGCTGCTCCAGCCCCGGATCACCCCTTTCAGCTCCAGCAGGAAGGGCACCAGCAGGCCGAAGCCGATGAAGCCCACCAGCCAGCCCAAGTCGCCCCACAGCAACTGGGCCGAGCGGTAGCCGGATTCGGAGCCGGACAGGGTGTAGTTGAAGAAGGAGAACAGGATCACCAGTTCGGTGGCGATCAGGATCAGGTCGAAGCGCTCGTAGCGGTGGCGCAGGTCCTGGTCGTTCTCGTCGGTGATGAAGGTATGGAGCAGCAGCAGCAGGTAGGCGAAAGCGGTGGAAAAGGCCGACACGGTGAACAGCAGGGGCACCCCCGGATTGTGCCACAGGGCCACCGCGGGGAAGGACTGGATCAAGAGGCCGGTGTAGACCGCGGTGCCGATGCCGTTGACCGCCGCCAGCCAGCCCACCACCCGGCGGTGCTTCATGCAGCAGCCCACCAGCCAGCCGGCGAGGCGCGAGCCGATCAGCTGGCCGACCAGCGGCAGGCGCAGGAAGGCCGGGGTCTCCCGCATGTAGGGCAGGGCGTAGAGGGTGCCCCACACCATCATCCACAGGATGAACTGGGTGCCCCAGGCGATCCAGGCGTCGGGCTTGTAGAACAGCACCAGGGGATTGAGGACGTAGATCACCGCCGTGTGGTGCAGCAGGTGGCCGAACAGCACCGCCGAGCTGGCCGCCAGCAGCACCACCCCGGAAATGGCGCCCCACAGCACCAGCTTGCGGTGGGGGCGGCAATACATGTCGGTGAGGAAGGTGATGGTGAGGGTCGCCGCCCCCAGGCCGCCGAAGAACAAATAAACGGCGATCCACCAGGTCCAGATGTTCTGCGTGGTATAGGTCATGGTATCCATCGCCTCAGCCCTTCCGCTTCATGTCGTCGATGTAGTAAACGTTCGGCCGCGTCCCCAGGTGGGGCATCAGGGGCTGGGCCACGCCGCTGGCCACCAACCGGGCCACCGGATCGGCGGGGTTGTCCAGGTCGCCGAACATCCGCGCCGAGCCGACGCAGGTTTCGACGCAGGCGGGCTTTTGCCCCTTGTCCACCCGGTGGGCGCAGAAGGAGCACTTGTCCATGCTCGGGCTTTCCCGTTTCAGGTCGCCGTAGAATTCGCGCCCGGTCTTGATGTCGCCGTAGGTCACCTCGTAGCGGGCGTCGTAGGGGCAGGCCATGGCGCAGGCGCGGCAGCCCATGCAGCGCTCCGGGTCCACCAGCACGATGCCGTCGTCCCGCTGGTAGGTGGCGCCGGTGGGGCATACCGTGAGGCAGGGCGGGTTGTCGCAGTGGTTGCACAGGCGGGGCAGGAAGCGGCGCCGCACCTCCTCGGCGGTGCCGATTTCCTTCTCGTGGACGTAGGTGCGCCACTTGTTCTTCCACACCGGGGTCTGGTTCTCCATGGCGCAGGCGGCCATGCAGGCGTTGCAGCCGACGCAGGTGTTGAGGTCGATGACCATGGCGTAGCGTGTCATGCGTCACCCCCCTTCTCGGCGATCTTCTTGATGCGCACGGTGAACTCCTGGGTGCGGAAGCCGGCGGTCACCGGTTCCAGGTCGTAGGGAATCAGCTTGTTGGTGGCGGTGCCCAGGCCCACCGCGCGGGTCAACAGCGGGTTCTCGGCGCCGAAGCTGGAGTACAGGAAGATCGCCTCCCGATGGATCATGCGCGTGAGGTGGGCGTGGCCGGTGGCGGTCTGGCCGCTCTTGGCGTTGGTCAGCCGGATCGGGTCGCCCTCGGCGATGCCCAGGAAGGCGGCCCGGGCCGGGTGTATCCAGACGCGGGTGTAGATGTCCTGCTTGAAGCGGTTGATGGCCGCCAGCACCGGGTTGTTGCTGTTGGTGGAGGCGTAGGACACGGTGGGCGCCTTGCCGTAGGTGAAGTAGAACTCGTCGTCGGCGAGGCTGGCGCTGCCGACCGAGCGGCACTCGGTGGGGATGTGGGTGGCCAGCACGTGGAACTGGGGCGCGGTGCCCCCCATCTTGCGCAGGCCGTCGAACAGGCCCGAGTAGAACTCGACCCGGCCGCTGCCGGTGGCCATGGGCAGTTTCCACGGCATAGCGCCCCGCTCCAGCAGGCGCTCCTTGCTCTCCAGGATGCAGACGCCCTTCTCCCGCAGCACGGTGTCGAACTGCGCCGTGGTCATGCCGGCCTCTTCCGCCGCCAGTTCAAAGGCCACCTCGCGGTAGGCCGCGGTGAGCGGGTTCTTGCTCTGGGCGATGGCGGGCTCGGCCAGATGCTTCTTCAGGGAAGCGGCGCCCAGGCCGGTGAGCTGGTCGATGTGGACCAGGAAACCCTCGCCGTTGCCGCTGATGATCTCGGTCATCTTGAGCAGGATGTCCGGCACCTCGCGGGTGTCGTACAGGGGTTCGATGGCCGCGTAGCGCGTGGTCAGGCCCAGATCGTGGTTGACGCCGTTGGCGTAGACGTTGGGCTCGCTGCGCTCCAGGTAGGTGGAATTGGGCAGGATCACGTCGGCGTAGGCGGTGGTGTCCGAGGGCAGCACGTCGATGGCGATCACCAGCTCCAGGTTCGGGTGGGTGAGAATTTCCTTCCAGCGGGAATCGGGGAAGTAGTGGCGCACCGGGTTGGCGGCGTTGAGCAGCACGGCCCGGGTCTTGTAGGGCTCGCCGTGGTAGTTGAGGCTGCCCTCCACCGACTCCTTGAACCCCGGATCGGCCAGCACCGGCAGCATCACGTAGGGACGGCCGGCCTTCTTCTCCTGCTCGGAGAAGGCCCAGGCCCAGCCGGGCTTGCCGTGGGGGAAGTTCTTGCCCTGGGAGAAGACGTCGATGACCAGGCTGGCGAAGGGCATGCCCACCGTGGTGGCCAGCGGCGGGCCGGCCTCGACGCCGGCAGCCTTGGCCTGAAGCACGTGGGCCTGCTTCTTGTGCACCTCGCCGCTGAGGATCCAGCCGCCGGCCTTGTCGATGCCGCCGGTGAGGGCCTGGATCATGGCCTGGACGCGGCGCATCATGATGATGTTGCCGTAGCGGCCGCCGTGCCAGCCGGGATCGACGATGGCGGGCCGCGCAGTGCCGAACTCGCGGGCGATGCGGCGGATGGTGGCGGCGGCGATGCCGGTAGAGTTCTCGGCCCACTCGGGGGTGCAGGCGCGGATTTCTTCGAGCTGGGCCTGGAGCACGGTGACCACCGGCCGGCCGTTCAGGGTCAGCCCGGCGGGCGCGTGCAGGGCGGGGTGGCAGGGCCGACCGCCGGCGTCGACGCCGTTGTCGTGGGTGTAAGCGGGCAGGGAGCGAATCTCGGCGCTGCGCTCCAGCACCACCTGGGGCTGGCCCTTGGCGTCCAGGGCCAGGTGCCACTGGCCGTCGGCATCCGCCTGGACCAGGAAGGGCATGTTCGAGTGCTGGCGCAGAAACTCGGCGTCGTAGAGCCGCTCTTCCAGCATGGTCTTGAGCATGGCCAGGAGGAAATCCAGATCGGTGCCCGGGCGGATGGATATCCACTCGTCGGCCTTGGAAGCGGTCTCCGACTGGCGCGGGTCGATGGCCACCACCTTGGCGCCGTTCTTGCGGCCGGCGGCGAAGCGCACCATGCGGCAGGTGGAGACGGCGCCGATGGAAGCGTTGTTGGCGACGAAGAGGATGTACTTGGCGTTATCGAAGTCCGGCAGGATCTCGTCATGGACGTTGAAAGTGCCGGTGACCGCGTCGGTGCCCAGGTGGCCGTTGGTGACGCAGGCCTGCATGGGCGAAGCGATGAGGTTGGGGATGCCGTTGGCCAGGGCGAAGGGCACCGCCCAGTTCATGTAGAACACGCAGGAGGTCCAGCCGCCGACCATGGTCCACTCCCACGGCTGGATGTTGCCGGTCTTCTGCTTCTTGGCGATGTAGGCGTAGGCCTCTTCCCAGGTAGCGGAGCGGAAGGCGTTCTCGCCCCGCTTGCTGCCCTCGACCCGGATCAGGGGGGTCTTCAGCCGGTCGGTGTCGTAGGTCTGCCTGAGGCCCGCCTGGCCCCGGGCGCAGAGCTTGCCCCGGTTGAGGGTGGAATTGGGGTTGCCGTCCAGCTTGACGATGCGCTTGGCGCCGTTCTTGGTGCGGGTGGTGACCCGGATGTTGCACAAAGAGGAGCAGAAGTTGCAGATGCTATAGGTGTACGCCTCGCTGCCTTCATCTTCCGCGGCGTCACCGCCCAGCAGCCCCGCCGGCTTGAGCAGGGCCAGCCCCGCCGCCCCGCCCCCGGCCGCCTTGAGGAACGTGCGCCGGGAGAGGGTTGGAAATTCCCATGCCATATGTTCGCCTCCATGAATACGGCGCCCCGTCCAGGTGGAGGCGCAAGTGGCGAGCAAATTACCCTGCCGGCCAAAGGGGCGTCATTGACAATTCGCAATCGGGAAAAATCGGCATTCAAAAACCCCGGCCCGGGAGCTAGCCTTAAGAAGCCATGAAAATTCACCACGTTCGTCCCGAACAGGCCCTTGCCAGCCTGAACAGCCGCGAAACGGGCCTATCCCGCGGGGAAGCCGCCCTGCGCCTGGCGGAATTCGGCCCCAACCGGGTGGAGCGGGTGCGGGAAACGCCGCTGTGGTTGAGGTTTGTGGGGGAATTCACCCATTTTTTCGCCCTCATCCTATGGCTCGCCGCGGCCCTGGCCTTCACCGCCGAGGCCCTGGCCCCCGGCGGCGGCATGAAATCCCTGGGCTGGGCCATCCTGGGGGTGATCGGGGTCAACGGGATATTCTCCTTCTGGCAGGAATACCGGGCGGAAAGGACTCTCGCCGCCCTGGAAAAATTGCTCCCCCACCAGGTCAAGGTGCTGCGGGAGGGCGCCACGGAACTGATCGCGGCGGAGACGCTGGTGCCGGGGGACGTGGTCACGCTCCAGGAAGGCGACGACGTGCCCGCCGACTGCCGCCTGATCGAGGCCTACGGCGTGCGCGCCAACCTCGCCACCGTCACCGGCGAATCCCTGCCCAAGGCGCGGGAGGCCCAAGCCTGCGATGCCGAAGACCTCCTGCAGGCGCGCAACATCCTCCTCGCCGGCACTTCGGTGGTTTCCGGGGAGGCCAAGGCGGTCGTGTTCGCCACCGGCGCCCACACCGAATTCGGCAAAATCGCCCACCTCACTCAGACAGCGGTAAAAACCCCCTCCCCCCTGCAGAAGGAAATCACCCACGCCAGCCGGGTCATCGTCGCGGTGGCAATATCCGTAGGGCTGACGTTCTTCCTTGTCGGGCAGTTCATCGGCCTGTCCTTCTGGGCCAATTTCACCTTCGCCATCGGCATCATCGTCGCCTTCGTCCCCGAAGGCCTGCTGCCCACCGTGACCCTGTCCCTGGCCATAGCCACCCAGCGCATGGCGAAGCGCAACGCCCTGATCCGCCACCTGCCGGCGGTAGAAGCCCTGGGGGCCATCACGGTGATCTGCACCGACAAGACCGGCACTTTGACCGAAAACCGCATGGCGGTCCGCCAAGTATTCCTGGACGGCGAACTGGCCGGCGCCCCATCCGGAGCTACCCCCGCCGGCGGCGAATTTCTCGCCGTGGCCCGCCTGTGCCACAGCCTCAAGCGCACCCGGGACGGTCAATACCTGGGAGACCCGATGGAAATCGCCCTGGCGGAAATGGGCGGCCCGGCCGACGACGCCCCCCGGGTGGACGAACTGCCCTTCGACACCGACCGCAAGCGCCTCTCGGTCCTCCACCGCACGGCCCAGGGCCTGCGGCTTTACGTCAAGGGCGCGCCGGAAACGGTGCTGCCCCTGTGCTCTTCGGTGCTGGCCGGGGGCGGGCGCCACGCTCTGGACGATGCGTGGCGGCAGCGTTTCCTCGACGCCCAGGAAGCCATGACGGGAAAAGGCCTGCGGGTGCTGGCCTTCGCCTTCCGCCCGGTGGGCCGGGAGTGGCAGCGGGAGGAACTGGAAAACGAACTGGTGCTGCTGGGGCTGGTGGGATTGGAAGACCCGCCCCGGCCCGAGGTGCCGGAAGCCATCCGCCGCTGCCGGCAGGCGGGCATCCGGGTCGTCATGGTCACCGGCGACCACCCCCACACGGCGCTGGCCATCGCCCGGGAAATCGGCCTGGTGCAGTCGGAAACGCCCGCCGTCCTCACCGGCGACGAGCTGCGCCGGCTGTCCGACATCCAGCTCCAACTCGCCTTGGGCACACCGGAAATCCTCTTCGCCCGCCTCACCGCCGACCAGAAGCTGCGCATCGTCACCGCCCTGAAGGGCAAGAGGGAGATCGTGGCGGTGACCGGGGATGGGGTGAACGACGCTCCGGCCCTGAAGAAGGCCGACATCGGCATCGCCATGGGCATCTGCGGCACCGAGGTGGCCCGGGAAGCGGCGGACATGGTGCTGCTGGACGACAACTTCGCCAGCATCGTGGCGGCGGTGGAGGAAGGGCGGGCGGTGTTCGACAACCTGCGCAAGTTTCTTACCTACATCCTCAGCTCCAACATCGCCGAGGCGGTGCCCTTCCTGTCCTTCGTGCTGTTCAGGATTCCCCTGCCCCTGACCATCATCCAGATCCTGGCGGTGGACCTGGGCTCCGACCTCCTGCCGGCCCTCTCCCTGGGGGCAGAACGGCCCCGCCCGGAAGTGATGCAGCGTCCGCCCCGGCCCCGCCGGGAGCGGCTGCTCAACCGCCCTCTCCTCGCCCGCGCTTACCTGTTCCTGGGGGCCATGGAAGCCGTGGCCGCCATGGCGGCCTTCTTCTTCGTGCTCCAGGGCGCAGGCTGGCGCTACGGCGAGCCCCTGGCGGCCACCGACCCCCTTTACCTCCAGGCCACCACCGCCACCCTCACCGCCATCATCCTGATGCAGGTGGCCAACGTGTTCCTGTGCCGCAGCGACCGGGAGTCGATCTTCACCCTGGGCTTGTTCAGCAACCGCCTGGTGTGGGCCGGCATCGCCGCGGAACTGGCCCTGGTCCTGGCGATCAACTACACGGCTTGGGGGAACTGGATTTACGCCACCGCCCCCAGCGAAGGGGCCCTGTGGCTGTTCGTGCTTCCTTTTGCCTTGGGGATGCTGGCGCTGGAAGAGGGGCGGAAATGGCTGCGGCGCAGGAGTACAATGAAACCAGCGATTTCAGTGGAAGAACTGCCATGAAACCCAAGCCCCCCGCCAACCCCCTGCTGGAACTCCTGGCCAACGTGCGCCTGGCCGAGCAGAAAAAGCACGCGACCCAACTCGCCAACAAGCGGGGCGACCCGCAAAACCGCTGGGTGCGGTTCAACCACTACGTGTGGGACAAGCGGCGAGGAGAGGGCTAGGGAAGTACTGAAAAATCCGTTCGTGCTGAGGTATCGAAGCACGAACACGCTAGGGAACAACACGCTGTCGTTCACCCCTCGACAGGCTCAGGGCGAACGGTTGGAGTTAATCAGCGCTCTTAGCAGTCGTAGCGCAGGCGACCCCGCCTGCATGCGGGCGCAAGCCCGCCTGTGGCGGGCAATGCAGGCGGGGTCGCCTGCGCTACTTCAATATTCCTTGATACCCGCATCCTGCTCTGCGGATTCCGGGTAGTAGTTCACCGCCTCCACCTCGTTGCCCTCCCCCTGGTATTCCACTTCGTCGAAGCTCACCTGCTTGGCGATGGCGATGCCGCGGCCATGGGTGTCGTAGACCCGGTCGGGGTGGATTTCCAGGTAGCGCCGCCAGTCGAAGCCTTGACCCTGGTCCTTGATGCTGAGGCGGATTTCCCCCGGGCTGCGCTGGAACATCACGTCCACGCAGCGGGCGGCGTAAGGGGAGCTGGGTAACTGGCGCCGCTCGATCTCCTCCAGCCAACGGCCTTCGGCGATCAATTCCGATTTCCGCTGGTAGCCGATTTCCAGGTTGCCGTGCTCCACGGCGTTGATCAGCAGTTCGGTGATGCCCACCGCCACCAGGTCGGCGTCCGGGTAGGCGCTGGCCAGCAGCTTGCCGAGGAGGGCGGCCTCCTCCAGGGTACGAATCTGGAAGTGCCCCGCCTGCATCATGGCCAATCGGCCTTCGCAGTGCTCCATCTGGGCCTGGATGGAGCGGTAGTTGTCGTGGTCGGTGACCGCCGTCTTCACCACCGCCAGCAGCAACTCCTCCTCCACCGGCTTGGTGAGGTAGTAATGGGCGCCAGCCCGCAGGCATTCGGCCATGTCGCGCTCGTCGCGGCTTTCCGCCTGCATGATCACCGGCACCAGCTTCAGCACCGGATGGGCCTTGATCTTGGTAAGTACGTCCAGGCCGTCGGAGGCGCACTCGGGGCAGCGCTGCAGGATCACCACGTCGAAGCGGCTGGGGGCGCGCTTGAGCTGGGCCAGGGCCTCGCCCTCGTCCTCCACCTGCACCACCCCGTAGCCTTCCTGCTCCAGGATAACGGCCATGCCCTTCCGGTTGGCGGCGTCCCGATCCGCCACCAGGATGCTTGCTTCAGCCATGGTATTCCTCCCCGCGTTTTTTTAAATCATAGACGAGCGCAGCCACTCGACCCCGAAGCCGACGCCGAAGCCGGTGACGTCCGACCCCACCGCCCCCAGGCCCCCTTCGCAGCGGCTGGCGGAGAGGTCCACGTGGAGCCAGGGCACATCACTTACGAAGCGCAGCAGGAAACGCCCGGCCAGGATATGGTCGGCCTCGGAATCCATGGTGCACTGCTTGATGTCGGCGATCTTGCTCTCCAGCCCCTCTTCGTAATCCGCGTCCAGGGGGAAGGCGCACACCCGCTCGCCGGACGCCTTGCCCGCGGCCACCGCCGCCGCCGCCAGCTCCTCCCGGTTGGACATCACGCCGGAATAGCGCGCCCCCAGGGCCACCGCCATGCTGCCGGTGAGGGTGGCGAAATCCATGATGGCCGCGGGCTTCTCCTTGGCCGCCAGGGCCAGGGTGTCCGCCAGCACCATGCGCCCCTCGGCGTCGGTGTGGACGATCTCGATGGTGGTGCCGTTGAGGGCCGTGATCACGTCGTTCTGCTTGTAGGCGGCGGGGCTGATGTGGTTCTGAGCCAGGGCCAGCCAGATGTCCAGGGCCAGGGGCAGCTTGAGCCGGGTCGCGGCGAGAAGGATGCCCAGAGCCACCGCCGAGCCGTTCATGTCCTCGTGCATGCCGTGCATGTAGCGGGCGGGCTTGAGGTTGTGGCCGCCGGTGTCGAAGCAGATGCCCTTGCCCACCAGGGCCACCGGCTTCTGCTTCGCCCCCTTGGGCCGGTAGGACAGGCGCACGATGGCCGCCTCCTCGTCGCCGCTGCCCTGGGCCACGGCGACGAAGGCCCCGGCACCCAGCTTGCGCAGCTTCTTCATGTCGAACTCGTCCACCGCCCAGCCGTTTTCCGCCGCCAGCTTGCGCACCCGCTCCCGGTAGGCTTTGGGCGTCAATTCGTTGGCCGGCAGCAGGGTCAGCTCCCGGGTCAGGGCGCTGCCTTCCGCCAGGGCCTGCTGGAGGGCGAAACCGTCGGCCGCTTTCCAGCCGTAAAGGGCGATCTTCTTCACCGCCTTGCGCTCGTCCTTGCTCTTGCGCTGGGGCAACAGCGGCGCGTTGAGCAGGGCCACGTGGACCGCGTCCTCCGCCGCCTGGCGGCGCTCGCTTTCGCTGCCGAACACGGCCAGGGCAATCTCCTCCGGCTGCTCCGCCAGCAACAGTTGCAGCGCCTTGCGCAGCTGGGTATGGCGCTCGAAGGCGGACTGTCCGCCGTCCACCATCACCCACACCGCCAGGCCGCCACCGGGCAGATCGCCGGAGAGGGGCGCCTTGGCCAACTCCTCCGCCTTCATGCGGCGGCGCTTGAGCCGGGCGGCGAGGAGGTCCTTGAAGGGCGCGGCGGCAAGGTTTTTCGCCTTGGGCAGGATAAACAGGGCATAGCCGGCCTTGGCCGCCTGCTCTTCGGATACAACGGACTGAAATTGCGTTATTTTCGGCAGCATGGAAACCTTCTTTCGAATGGGGAAAAAGCCGGTCAAAACTTGACCAAACCCTTATGGATGGTCAATCATAGCAGACTGCCGGCTCACGCTCGGCCATAAGAAACACATGCAAAAGGCCCGCCCGAAGCGGCGCGCCGTAAACAGGACACGACACGAACACCTTACCCGCCGGGCGTAAGCGCGCCCCGCGCGGCTTTGCCTGCGTCACCGACCGGGCATCCAGAGGTTTCGTTTTCGCTCACCCGGAGGAAACACACTCATGTCCCAGACCCCGGACCTGGATCCCCAGGAAACCCAGGAGTGGCTCGACGCCCTTGACGCGGTGCTCGAACTGGAAGGCGCGGACCGCGCCCACTACCTGCTGGAAAAACTGATCGACAAGGCCCGCCGCTCCGGCGCCTACCTGCCCTATTCGGCCACCACCGCCTACCTGAACACCATCCCCCTGTCCCAGGAAGAGCACGTTTCCGGCGACCAGGCCATGGAGCGCCGCATCCGCGCCATCATCCGCTGGAACGCCATCGCCATGGTGATGCGCGCCAACGTGAAGGCCCCCGGCGTGGGCGGCCACATCGCCAGCTTCGCCTCCGCCGCCACCCTGTACGACGTGGGCTTCAACCATTTCTTCCGCGGCGCGTCCGACCCCAGCGGCGGCGACCTGCTCTACATCCAGGGCCACTCCGCCCCCGGCATCTACGCCCGCGCCTTCCTGGAAGGCCGCATCAGCGAAGAGCAGATGGAAAACTTCCGCCAGGAGGTGGACGGCAAGGGCCTGCCCTCCTACCCGCATCCCTGGCTGATGCCCGATTTCTGGCAGTTCCCCACCGTGTCCATGGGCCTCGGCCCCTTGCAGGCCATCTATCAGGCCCGCTTCATGAAGTACCTCACCGACCGGGGCATCACCGACAACAGCCAGCGCAAGGTGTGGGCCTTCCTCGGCGACGGCGAGACCGACGAGCCGGAATCCCTGGGGGCCATTTCCCTGGCCGGCCGCGAAAAGCTGGACAACCTGGTGTTCGTGGTCAACTGCAATCTGCAGCGTCTGGACGGCCCGGTGCGGGGCAACGGCAAGATCATCCAGGAACTGGAAGGCGTGTTCCGCGGCGCCGGCTGGAACGTCATCAAGGTGGTGTGGGGCCGCTACTGGGACCCCCTGCTGGCCGCCGACAAGACCGGCCTGCTGCGCCAGCGCATGGAAGAGTGCGTGGACGGCGACTACCAGAACTACAAGTCCAAGGACGGCGCCTACGTGCGCCAGCACTTCTTCGGCAAATACCCGGAGCTCTTGGAACTGGTGGCCAACATGTCCGACGACGACATCTGGCGCCTCAACCGGGGCGGCCACGACCCGTCCAAGATTTTCTCCGCCTACGCCGCGGCCATGCGCCACACCGGCCAGCCGACGGTCATCCTGGCCAAGACGGTGAAGGGCTACGGCATGGGCGAGTCGGGTGAATCCCAGAACCCCACCCACCAGGCGAAGAAGATGTCGGACGCGGCCCTGAAGCAGTTCCGCGACCGCTTCAACATCCCGGTGGCGGACGAAAAGCTCCACGACGTGCCCTATTACAAGCCGGCTCCCGACAGCGCGGAAATGCAGTACCTGCAGGAGCGCCGCAAGTCCCTGGGCGGCTACCTGCCCGCCCGCCGCCAGAAGGCGGACAAGCTGGCGGTGCCCAAGCTGGCCGACTTCGAGGCCCAGATCCACGGCACCGGCGACCGGGAAATCTCCACCACCATGGCCTTCGTGCGCATCCTCTCCACCCTGGTCAAAGACAAGGTGATCGGCAAGCACGTGGTACCCATCGTCCCCGACGAGGCCCGCACCTTCGGCATGGAAGGCATGTTCCGCCAGCTCGGCATCTACTCCTCCCAGGGCCAGCTCTACGTGCCCCAGGACGCCGACCAGGTGGCCTACTACCGGGAATCCAAGACCGGCCAGATTCTGGAGGAAGGCATCAACGAAGCCGGCGCCTTCGCCTCCTGGCTTGCTGCGGCCACCAGCTACAGCACCCACGGCGTGCCGATGATCCCGTTCTACATCTACTACTCCATGTTCGGCTTCCAGCGCATCGGCGATCTGGCCTGGGCCGCCGGCGACTCCCGCGCCCGGGGCTTCCTCCTGGGCGGCACCGCCGGCCGCACCACCCTGAACGGCGAGGGCCTGCAGCACGAGGACGGCCACAGCCACATCATGGCGGGCACCATCCCCAACTGCATCAGCTACGACCCCACCTACGCCTACGAGCTGGCGGTGATCGTCCAGGACGGCCTGCGCCGCATGTACCACGACCAGGAGGACGTGTTCTATTACCTCACGGTGATGAACGAGAACTACGCCCACCCTCCCATGCCCAAGGGCGCCGAGGAGGGCATCCTCAAGGGCATGTACCTGCTGAAGAAGGGCGATACAAAAGCCAAGCTCAAGGTCCAGCTGATGGGCTCCGGCACCATCCTGCGGGAGGTGCAGGCCGCCGCCGACCTGTTGAAAGCCGACTTCGGCGTCGACGCCGACATCTGGAGCGTCACCAGCTACAACGAGCTGCGCCGGGACGGCCTCGACGCCCGCCGCCACAACCTGCTGCACCCCACCGCCAAGCCCAAGGAAAGCTTCGTCGAGAAGTCCCTCAAGGGCCACGCCGGTCCGGTGATCGCCTCCACCGACTACATGAAGGCCTACGCCGACCAGATCCGCGAATGGGTGCCGGGCCGCTACGTCACCCTGGGCACCGACGGCTTCGGCCGCTCGGACAGCCGGGAAGCCCTGCGCCGCTTCTTCGAGGTGGACCGCTACTACGTCGCCGTGGCCGCCCTCAAGGCCCTGGCCGACGAAGGCCAGGTTCCCGCCGCCAAGGTAGCCGAAGCGATCAAGAAGTACGGCATCGACCCGTCCAAGCCCAACCCGGTGACGGCGTAAGGAGACCCGCATGGCGAACATCAAGGAAGTGCGCGTCCCCGACATCGGCAGCTTCAAGGACGTGGAAATCATCGAAATCCCGGTCAAGGCCGGCGACGTCATCAACGCCGACGACACCCTGCTGGTGCTGGAGTCCGACAAGGCCACCATGGACGTACCCGCCCCCTTCGGCGGCAAAGTGAAGTCCCTCAAGGTGAAGGTGGGCGACAAGGTTTCCGAGGGCAGCCTGGTGCTGACCCTGGAAGCGGCCGACGAAGCCGCCGCCCCGGCGCCCAAGGCCGAGGCCGCCCCCGCTCCGGCAGCCGTGGTTGCAGCGCCTGCGCCGGCTCCGGTCGAGCAACCGGCTTTCCGCCCCTCCCCCACCGCCGAACTGGCGGCCGCCGCCGGCCCGTCGGGCACCAAGCCCCACGCCAGCCCCTCGGTGCGCGCCTTCGCCCGGGAGTTGGGGGTGGACCTCACCCTGGTCAACGGCTCCGGCCCCAAGCGCCGCATCCTGAAAGAGGACGTCCAGGCCTTCGTCAAGAACGCCCTGTCCAAGCCCCGGGGCGGCGTGGCCGGCGGCCTGGGCCTCAACCTGCCGGAAATGCCGGCGGTGGACTTCGCCCAGTTCGGCCCGGTGGAAAGCCGCGCGCTATCCAAGGTGAAGAAGATTTCCGGCCCCAATCTCCACCGCAACTGGGTCGCCGCGCCCCACGTCACCCAGTTCGACGAGAGCGACATCACCGACCTGGAAGCCTTCCGCAAGGCGATGCAGTCCGAGGCCGAGAAGCAGGGCGCCAAGCTCACCCTGCTGCCCTTCATGGTGAAGGCAGTGATCGCCGCCATGAAGGCCTACCCGGACTTCAACGCCTCCCTGTCCCCGGACGGCGAGAGCCTGATCCTGAAGAAGTACTTCCACATCGGCTTCGCCGTGGACACCCCGGACGGCCTGGTGGTGCCCGTGATCCGCGACGCCGACAAGAAAAGCGTGTTCGAGATCGCCAAGGAACTGGCGGTGATGTCCGCCAAGGCCCGAGACCGCAAGCTCGGCCCCGCCGACATGCAGGGCGGCTGCTTCACCATCACCAGCCTGGGGGGCATCGGCGGCACCTACTTCACGCCCATCCTGAATTCGCCGGAAGTGGCGATCCTGGGGGTGTCCCGCTCGTCCCTCAAGCCGGTGTGGAACGGCAAGGAATTCGCCCCCCGCCTGATGCTGCCCCTGTCCCTGTCCTACGACCACCGGGTGATCGACGGCGTCCAGGGCGCCCGCTTCACCAGCCTGCTGGGGACGCTGCTGGCGGACGTGCGGCGGTTGTTGCTGTAAGGAAGCGCTAGGGCTTGCCCTCCGGCGGACGGAGGCAAGCCGGCTCCTTGCAGCGGAAGATCGAGACGTAGCGGAAATAGAGATAAAGCAGGACCGGCAGCATCGCCACCCAGAACCAGTCGGCCAGGGTCATGGCGGCGATTTCGCCTTTCCACCAGGCCACCGTGACGTGCAGCGACTGGATGAAGGCGAATCCTCCCGCGAACCACAACAAAACGGCGATAATGCGCTTTTTGACCATGCCCGAAAGAATACGCCATTCGCCGGCCAGGGCCCAGCCCGCCGGTTGATCGAGGACCGAAACCCATGAGCAAGCTGATCGAAATCACCGTGCCGGACATCGGCAACTTCAAGGACGTGGAAATCATCGAAATCCCGGTCAAACCGGGTGACGCCGTCAACGTGGACGACACCCTGCTGGTGCTGGAAAGCGACAAGGCCACCATGGACGTGCCCTCTTCCCACGCCGGCACGGTCAAATCCATCAAGGTGAAGGTGGGCAACAAGGTGTCCCAGGGCAGCGTAATTCTTACCCTGGACGCCGCCGAGGAAGGCGCTGCCGCCGCAGCCCCTGCTGCTGCCGCTCCCGCCGCCCCAGCACCCGAGGCGCCGACCCCGGCCGCCGCGCCAGCCGCCAACGGCAACGAAGTCCACGCCGAAGTCCTGGTGCTGGGCGCCGGCCCCGGCGGCTACACGGCTGCATTTAGAGCCGCCGACCTGGGCAAGAAGGTAGTGCTGGTGGAATACCACGCCACCCTGGGCGGGGTGTGCCTCAACGTCGGCTGCATCCCGTCCAAGGCCCTGCTCCACGTAGCCAAGACCATCACCGAAGCCGAGGACATGGCCCACCACGGCGTTTCCTTCGGCAAGCCCAAGATCGACATCGACCAGATCCGCGGCTGGAAGGAAAGCGTGGTGAGCAAGCTCACCGGCGGCTTGGCCCAACTGGCCAAGCAGCGCGGCGTCACCGTCATCCGTGGCCGCGGCAGCTTCGCCGCACCCCATCATTTGAAGGTGGACACCGCCGAGGGCGAGAAGATGGTGGTGTTCGACCACGCCATCATCGCCGCCGGCTCCCAGGCGGTGAAGCTCCCCGGCTGCCCGGAAGACCCCCGGGTGATCGACTCCACCGGCGCCCTGGAACTGGCGGACGTGCCCAAGACCATGCTGGTCATCGGCGGCGGGATTATCGGATTAGAGATGGCCACCGTCTACGCCGCCCTGGGAACGAAAATCACCGTGGTGGAGCTGGGGGACCAGCTCATTCCCGGCGCCGACCCGGACCTGGTCAAGCCCCTGCACAAGCGCATCGAGAAGCGCTATGAAGCGATCCTGCTCAAGACCAAGGTGGGCAAGACCGAAGCCAAGAAGGACGGCATCCACGTCACCTTCGAGGGCGACAACGCCCCGGCGCCCCAGGTCTACGACAAAGTGCTGGTGGCCGTGGGCCGCCGCCCCAACGGCAAGCTCATCGGCGCCGAACACGCCGGCGTGCAGGTCACCGAGCAGGGCTTCATCCCCGTGGACAAGCAGCAGCGCACCAACGTCCCCCACCTCTTCGCCATCGGCGACATCGTCGGCCAGCCCATGCTGGCCCACAAGGCAGTCCACGAAGGCAAGGTGGCGGCGGAAGTGATCGCCGGCCACAAGGCCGCCTTCGACGCCCAGACCATCCCCTCGGTGGCCTACACCGACCCGGAGATCGCCTGGATGGGCCTCACCGAAACCGAAGCCAAGAAGCAGGGCATCGCCTACGAAATAGCCAACTTCCCCTGGGCCGCCAGCGGCCGCGCCCTGTCCCTCAACGCGGACTACGGCGTGACCAAGCTGATCGTGGACAAGGAAACCCGGAGAGTGCTGGGCGCCGGCATCACCGGCCCCCATGCCGGGGAGCTGATCGCCGAGGCGGTGCTGGCCCTGGAGATGGGGGCGGATGCCGCCGACCTGGGGCTGACGATTCATCCGCATCCGACCTTGTCGGAGACTTTGTGTTTTGCGGCGGAGGTGGTGGAGGGAACGATTACGGATATGTTGCCGAAGAAGCGGTAAGTGTATTGCTACGGAAGTTGAGCGTAATGGCTGAGTCCCTACGCTCAACTAAACTGGCGCCTATTGCCTAACGTTTGCAGCCCAATTTCTACGTAGAAATCTCTCGCCACCACGTGGCAATAAGCATAGCAATGTAGAGTATTTCAAAAGCGCACGGCATGGCCGTTTGCACTTGATAACTCGTACCGGTCGGGCATTGTGTTTTTGTCTGGATTTGCATTTTGCGAGTCAAAACCACAGGCAAATGGTTTCGCTCAACCCCTTCTGTTGCCTCACTCTCCTCCAGCCGTACGCCTTGTTTGATATATTTGTCCAAGTAATTTCGCGAATTTAACCCCAGGCCGTACCAAATTTTACTGGCATATATCCCTATTAGGGTTATCACCGTAAGAATCATGTTTGCTTGAAACGATGGCTTACTAGAACCAAAAATCGTTGCCCAAGCAACTGCAAGCACAGAATTTCCAACCAAGAAATTATTGAATCTATTCCATGAGATATTATCTGCATGAATAATTAGTTGGATAATTGCCGCATAAATATCCTGTTTACCTATGCGGTCTTTATTCGATGGATCGTCCATACCGGGCTCCCAAGTGGCTAAACGTTATTGGTTTTTAGGCAACCATATGAATGGTAACCTGTTACCGCCTCACAAAATAAGCCTCCAGGAATTTCTTGTGTGCGCTCCGCGCACGTCTGATTAGGGCGGGGGGCGGCCCCGCATGCCGCTCACTTTTCTTGTCTCGCCAAGAAAAGGTAAGCAAAAGAAGGCGACCCCACTTCCCCGGCCCTTCGGGCTTCCCTGCGGTTTGCGACCGAAGCGGGCGGGCGCGTAAACTCGGGCCTAAAGGCCCTCAGACATACGCGCCCGACTGCCCCCGCTTCGGCCGCAAATCCTCGGCGGCTCAGAGGGGAGGCACGTCAAAACCACCACAGTCTGGTTACCTTGGTGCCGACCTCCACCGTTTTTCCCTCACCCGGCCTTCGGCCACCCTCTCCCGGGGGGAGAGGGTTTCCGTGCGCCGAATGGTGTAGCTCCCCTCTCCCCCCGGGAGAGGGGCCGGGGGTGAGGGAAGCTTTTCCTCCCCTCTGCCCCGTCTCGACTTGCTAAAAAAATCGGGGGCAGTCGGGCGCACTTGTCTGAGGGCCTTTAGGCCCGAGTTTGGGCGCCCGCCCGATTTTTTTAGCAAGTCGAGATTTAGCCCGTAGGGCCGGGGCAGCGGGGTGCCCTTTTCTTGGGTTACTTTCTTTTGGGCAAGCAAAAGAAAGTGACTAGCCCGCCGGGCTACCCCCGGCACCCAAACATCTGCGCGTAGCGCATACAAAACATACGGCGCATTACGCTTCGCTAATGCGCCCTACTCGCGCTGCCTGTGGTGGATGCTTGAACAACTGCTTGAGATTTTTGTCATGCTCAGCCCTGGTAGCGGTGTAAAGAATGCAATGGTTTAGCAGAACTTTCTTAAGCGCAGAACACGAGGCAAGTTCATTCGGCTTGATGTGGATTACTTGGGGAATGCCGTTCTTTTTTGGAATCGCTTGGACCAGGTAATAAGCGACGCCGCCAGTAGGGCTCTCTTTGTACTTTGTGCACTCAAGGAAATGGGTGTCTGTAGCATCAATTGCCATCAATTTGTCTCCATTTGCCTAACGTAAATTAGACCGCACACCCCACCTCCCCCGCCCCATCCTTATAAACCCGATCCAGGGTAGCCCCCTCCGCATCCAATATCTCCACCATCAACGGCATCTTCCCCACCGCGTGGGTAGCGCAAGACAAACACGGATCAAACGCCCGAATCGCCACCTCGATATGGTTCAGCAAAGGCTCCGTCACGGTATGCCCATCCAGATACTGCTTCGCCACCTGCCGCACCGCCTCGTTCATCGCATGGTTGTTGCTGGTGGTGGAAACGATCAGGTTGGCCATGGTGACTTGGTCGTTCTCGTCGATGCGGTAGTGGTGGAACAGGGTGCCCCGGGGGGCTTCCAGGACGCCCACGCCTTCCAGGGCTTTTTCGCCTTTCACCATCAGGTCGTTGCCGGAGACGTCGTCGTCGTGGAGCAGGTCCTTGATGGTTTCGGCGGCGTGGAGCATTTCGATCATGCGCGCCCAGTGGTAGGCCAGGGGCGAGTGGATGGGGAAGCCGTGGCCGTAGGCGACGAAGTCGCGGCGTTCGGTTTCGGCCAGGGGGGTGTCGATGAAGTCGCAGTTGTTGATGCGGGCCAGGGGGCCTACCTTGTACCAGCCGTCCTGGGTGCCCTTGCTGATGATGAAGGGGAACTTCATGTAGGACCAGCTCTTCACTTCCTCGTGGATGTAGTCGCTGTAGTGGCTGTAGTCCACGTGGTCGAAGATAGTTTCGCCGGTTTCCGTCCTCGCCCGCAGGCCGCCGTGGTACAGGTCCAGGGCGCCGTCGGCGCGGATCAGGCCCAGCATGTTGGAACGGAAGTAGCCGAACTGGGTGTTGCGCTCCATGTCGTCGATGTAGAGCTTTTTCGCCAGATGCACGGCGTCGCGGCTCCAGGCCACCATGTGGTAGATGTCCTTGAGCAGGATTTCCCGCTCTTCCTTCGACAGATTCTTGTTCATGCCGCCGGGGATGGCGCCGGTGCCGTGGACCCGCTTGCCGGCGGTGAGGCGGATCACCTCCTGGCCAAATTTGCGCAGCAGGACGCCCTGCTTGGCGATCTCCGGATACGCCTCCACCACGGCGACGATGTTGCGCTTGGCGATGTCGCTGTCGAAGCCGAACAGCAGGTCCGGGGAAGCCAGGTGGAAGAAGTGCAGGGCGTGGGATTGCAGCATCTGGCCGTAGTGCATCAGGCGGCGCAGCTTCTCCGCCGTGGGGGTGAGGTGCTTGGCGCCCACGATCACGTCCATGGCCTTGGCCGCCACCAGGTGGTGGGACACCGGGCAGATGCCGCACAGGCGCTGCACCATCACCGGCACTTCCCAGTAGGGGCGGCCCTGGATGAAGCGCTCGAAGCCGCGGAATTCGACGATGTGCAGGCGCACCTGGTGCACCCGGTCTTCGTCGTCCAGCAGGATGGTGACCTTGCCGTGGCCTTCCACCCGGGAGACGGGCTCGATCACCACGCGCTTGAGTTTTTCGGGTTCCTTGGCGGTTTCCAGTTCGAATGTCATTTTCTTGTCCTAAAACTTGGGGCTCTGGGCGGCTGACGGTTAGTCGAAATGCAGCTGTTCGTATTCCAGCTTGGGTTCCTTGCCCGCCAGGAGGTCGGTGAGGAACTGCCAGATGGCGTCCGCCGAGGGCGGGCAGCCGGGGAGGAAGTAGTCCACCTTCACCACCTCGGCGATGGGGTGCACCTGGTCGAAGGGCAGGGGCAGCTCGGGGTCGTTGGGGATCATGCCGTTCTTGAGGCCGATGCCGTAGTGGTACACCTCCTGGAAGCACTCCCACAGGTCGATGTTGTTGCGCACCGTGGGCACGCCGCCGTTCACCGAGCAGGCGCCGATGGCCACCAGCACCTTGCAGTTCTTGCGGAACTCCTTCAGCACGTGGACGTTCTCGGAGTTGCACACCCCGCCCTCGATGATGCCCACGTCGCAGGGGCCGCAGTGCTTGATGTCGGTGAGGGGGGTGCGGTCGAATTCGATCAGCTTCAGCAAATCCAGTATCCGCTCGTCGATGTCCAGGAAGGAGGTATGACAACCGAAGCAGCCGGCCAGGGAGCAGGTGGCGACGCGGATTTTCCGTTTTTCCTCCGCCGGGGCCAGGGTCACCGGGCCGGCGTCGGGCAGGGCGCAGGCGGTGCCGGCGGCTTCGGTGGTGAGCAGGGGTTTTTGGCTCATTTTCCGGCCTCCTCCATGTGCACGTCCTTGATCGTCTTGTGGTCGTAGGTGCGCTGCCCGATGGGCACCTCGAAACCATGGCCCTTCTTGAGGATGGCCCCCACCGGACATACCTCGGCGGCCCGGTCGGTGAGCGCCATATCGGTGTCCCCCAGCCGGCCGCTGGCCGAGTTGACCGTGATGCGGGTGCTGGGGCCGCGGCCGGTGACGCCGAACACGTTCTTGCCGTCCACCTCCCGGCTGGCCCGCACGCACAGCTCGCACAGGATGCAGCGGTTGAGGTCCAGCAGGATGTCGGGATGGGACGCGTCCACCTCCCGGGGCGGGTAGAACTGGTCGAAATGGGGATCCATCATGCCAAGGAAGTAGCCCATGGCCTGGAGCTGGCAGTTGCCGCTTTTCTCGCAGAAGGGGCAGACATGGTTGCCCTCCACGAACAGCATCTGGGTCAGGGCGCGGCGGTTGGCGTTAAGCTCCTCGGTATCGTTCTGCACCACCATGCCGGGGGCGGCGGGCATGGTGCAGGAGGCGGCGTTGCGGCCGTTGACCGTCACCGTGCACAGCTTGCAGCTGCCGTGGGGGGTGAATTCCGGGTTGTGGCACAGGTGGGGGATGTACACCCCCGCCGCCATGGCCGCTTCCATGATGGTCTGGCCGGAAGTGAAGGGAACGGCCCGGCCGTCGATGGTGATGGTGTTGTCGCTCATTGCCTCTCCTCAATCCGCGCTGATGTGGGCCCAGGCGTCGTCCCGGCCGGTGATCTTGCGCGCCGTTTCCAGGGCCTTGTCCAGGTCGAAGCTGGGCTCGAATTCCTTGGAGCGCAGCCGATTGTCGTAGTGGTCCCAGAATTTTTCCAGGGTCTGCATCACCGGGTTGGCGGCGGTCTGCCCCAGGCCGCAGTGGCTCATGGTGCGGGTCAGGTGGCCGAGGCGTTTCAGTTCCTCCACGTCGGCACAGGTGCCGTGGCCGGAAGCGATCTTGTCCATGCCCTTGGCGATGAGGCGGCTGCCCACCCGGCAGGGGGTGCAGAAACCGCAGCTCTCGTGGGCGAAGAAGTGGGCGAAGTTGCGGGCCGCCTCGAACACGTCCCGCCCCTGGCCGAACACCATCATGGAGCCGCCGGTGGCCAGATCCTCGAAGGCGATTTTGCGATCGAACTCGGACTCGCCGATGATGGTGCCGGAGGGGCCGCCCACCTGCACCGCATGGGGCGCCTTGGCGCCGCAGTCGGCCAGCACCTGGCGCACGGTGACGCCGAAGGGGTATTCGTAAACGCCGGGCTTGTCGCAATCGCCGGAAATGGACAGGACCTTGGTGCCGGTGGACTGGGCCGTGCCGATGCCGGCGAACCACTCCCCGCCCTTGGCCGCCACCTTCGCCGCCGACGCATAGGTTTCCACGTTGTTGACCACCGTGGGCTTGCCCAGGTAGCCGTGGGTGACGGGGAAGGGAGGACGGTTGCGGGGGGTGCCCCGCTTGCCTTCCAGGGACTCGATCAGGGCCGATTCCTCGCCACAGATGTAGGCCCCGGCGCCCAGATGGATGGCGATGTCGAAGCTGAAGTCGGTGCCCAGGATGTGTTCCCCCAGCAGGCCGTCCTTGCGGCGCTGGTCCAGGACGCCGTTGAGCTTATCCAGCAAATAACGGTATTCCCCCCGCAGGTAGAGGAAGCCCTGTTTGGCGCCGATGACCCGGGCCGCCACGGTCATGCCCTCGAACACCAAATCGGCGTAGCTGTTGAGCAGCACCCGGTCCTTGAAGGTGCCGGGCTCGCCTTCGTCGGCGTTGCACACCACGTAGCGCACGGTGGCGGCGGTGTTGTCGCAGATTTTGCCGCCCACCTCCTGGCATTCCGCGCCGGTGTCCACCGCCTTGCGGCAGAAGTCCCACTTGGTGGCCGTCTTGAAGCCCGCGCCGCCCCGGCCCCGCAGGCCGGACTTGTCGATTTCCGCCAGCATGCCGTCGGCGCCCTTCTCCAGCACGGCGCGGACGCCCGCGCCCCGCTCCAGGGGTTCGCCCAGCAAGGCATCGGCGCGGTGAAGGTTGTCCGCTACCTGAAAAAACTCGGCGGGCCATTCCGCCGGGGGCTTGCCGGCCTTCACCAGGTCCACCATGGCGGTCACCCGCTCCAGGGTCAGGCGGGTCACCGGCAGGCCGTTCACCAGGGCCGCCGGGCCCTGGTCGCTCATGCCGATGCAGGAGGTGCTGCCCACCCGCACCATGCCGTCCTCGGACACCCGCTCCGGCTCCACCCACAACTGGGTGCACAAATAGTTCAGCAGCTCCCGCTTGCCCTGGAAGTGCTCGATGATGTTGTCGCTGAACAGGATGTCATAGCGGCCGTGGGGGCGGTCGTGGAAGAAATGGTAGAAGCCCCGCACCCCTGCCACCTTCACCGGGGGAATGCCCAGGACGCGGGCCACCTGGTCCACGGCCTGCTCCGGAATGTGGCCCAGCTGGTTCTGGATGTCGTGCAGAATCTGCACCAGGTTGGCGGCATCGTGGCTGTGACGGGCGACAGCGGCTTGGACGGCGGACGGGATGGTGTCGTTTTCCGGCATAGCGTTCCTCGCTTCATTGTTATTTCCGCAGGCCTCAATCTAGTCCCCGCGGATGACAAAACGGTTTCAGTATAGACCATGGCCCAAGGGGGACTTGGCCATCAAAGTCTGGTATGGTTAGCGGGTTTCCAACCCAAGAAGAGGAGAATCCCCATGACCCGTTTCACCCCCTACCTTGCCGGCGTCCTGATGCTCGGCGCCACCGCCCCATCCCTGGCCGCCGACGAAAGCAAGGCCGACGAACAGATCAAGTACCGCCAGTCCGCCATGACCCTGGTGAAAACCTATTTCGGCCCCATGGCCGCCATGTCCCGGGACAAGATGCCCTTCGACCAAGCCAGGGTGGCGCAGTACTCGGAAATCCTCGCCATGCTGGCCAAGCTGCCCGTGGACCAGTACCCCGCCGGCTCGGAGAAAGGCGACAAGCTGAAGACCCGTGCCAAGGCGGAAGCGTGGACCGACGGCGCCAAGCTCAAGCAGGTGAACGACAAGTTCGTCCAGGAAAGCGCCAAGCTGGCCCAGGTGGCCAAGGGCAGCGACGTGAAGGCGATCAAGGCCCAGATCGGTGCCGTGGGCAAGACCTGCAAGGCCTGCCACGACGATTTCAAAGAGAAGTGATCCCAGTCCTTCGGGCAACAAAAAAGCGCAGCCGAGGCTGCGCTTTTTTGTTGCCGTCGCCATTTGGTCTCTGTTGCACAATTTGCCGAACCCTGTAGGCTGCCAGTTCAAGCTGGGCGAAGGCGTACCAAGTCCTCGCTTAGGGATGCCTGCCATCCCTGCTGTGCGCTGGTCTTCATGGAGCGGATCGGCGTGACAGCCTCACAAACGTAACCAGCACCCGCTGCCAGCTCTCCAAGGATGTCCCCGACATCGATCAAGACGTCAGCGTACCGGCTGTCACCTACGGTCATTAGTACAGCACCATCGGGGTTCATCTTGCCTCGCACAGACTTCAATATCTGCACCAAGTCGGCAAAGTAAGCCCCGATCATGTCGGGCAAGTGTGGATTCCAGAGTTGGTCACTCTTCTTTTTCAAGGCATCAACCGTCTGACGCAGCTTGCGCGAGTCTAGTCCTTCCCAGCTCATGTCACGGTGTATCTGCACATGCGACCGCAGGGTGGAGCTCCGTAGCTCGGTACTATCAACCCGGCTCTTCAGATAGCCCAACACCCACAGTTCGACGTTGTAGATGTCGGTGTAATCGAAGCTGTTCGGATACGGTGGCGAAAACAGCGCGACGTCGACCTGACCAACCTTGTCGACTTCCACCCGCGAGTCGCCGCGCAGCAATTTGTAGCTCTCGCACGCGCGAGCACGGTACACGCTGATATCGAACAGCGCTGCTTGAAAAGCTGCCTGAAATGCCACACTGACGTCGTGGGGGCTCTTCTGGGTGGCCTGCCAGTTGGAACGGTACCTGCGCCCCTTACCGCTGATCACGACGTTGCTCATGTCGACGAGAATGCTTCCGAGCAGCACACGCAGCAGGCGCTGGTTGACGGGGTTCGTGACCTCGTCAATCGCCTCACGGATCGTCAAAATGCGGCGAAACGTCTCCCGCGGGAAAATCCAGCGATTTTTGAGGCCGGGCTCGACCATGGTGGCTGGCCACGACTCATAGCGGATCGATCGTAAATTTGCTGAACGGCTGCTCATCTTCTTGACGACGCCAGCGAAATCATCGACTAATGACGCTTGGTTATACTTCGACAGCTTCGCTTCGATCAGATCGGCTAGGAACGGGTTGACCTCGATAGACGTCGATTCGATACCCAGGAATTGGCATGTGAGAGCGGTCGTCCCCGACCCCCCAAAGCAATCCAGGCATGTCGATGGCCAGAATCCCAAGCAACTAAGCGATTCCGCCACCATCAATGGTGAGAACGCCTCCTTGAATCGATACCAGCGCTGGAACGGCAGGCTGTGGCTAGGCATATTCGACGATATTGGCACGCCATCAACCAAATCCTTGAGCCACGACGAGAAATTCCTGCGATCGGCCGCGCCGAGCTCAGGACAGTTCTCCTCAATAAATGTGCTGATGGCGGCTGCGTTCATATCCCTGACTCCTCTGGTCTGCTGGGCGACGACGCGTCGAGATGGTCTTGCCAGACGCCGTCAATTTGAATATTATGATGCATAATATTCATTCAAGCAAGCGCCTGTGCCACTCAAAAAAAAACCGCCATCCCCCACGCCCGAAGAAATGGCTGCGGTCATTCGCAGTGCCTGGCAACGGAAAGATATCTCGCAGAAGCAGGTAGAGCGTGATCTAGGCATCCACCAAAGCCAGTTTTCCAAGATCGTAAACGGCCAATTCAAAGGGACGAATGGACACGCCGGTCGACTATTTGAATATTCAAAACTGCATGAGGGTGCTGCGCAGCGTCAGTCAGGCACGGAGGACACTGAGGCGCTTCGATCGTCTCTAACGGAACGGCTCATGCGTGCATGGGACGGTACAGATGAAGGAGCTCGGGCACTCAAAATCATACTCGACGGTGCTGCACGCTTGCGGGGACGCCAGCCCCGAAGGGTTTGAAGACCATGCGGTCGTAGTAAGTCTCGGCAGGACGATGGTACAGGGTCCGGATATGCGAGCTAACTATTCACTTTTGACGACTCCATCCCTTATACTGAGCCGCCGCTCCGGAGTAACGACGAGAGGCCAACAGAGCCTAGGGAGAGAATTAGATGACACCGAACCAGATTCATGCCGAGAGCGCGATGGCGTTTCCTTTCGCAGGAATACGCGCATGATGAATCTGCCCGTCCTTGAAAGTCTGCAGATTCGTAAATACGGCCTCTACCCGGGCAAGAATTGCGACGGCGTTTTCGACATCGACTTGGTACCCGGCTTGACCGTCGTTCTGGGTGCCAACGGCCTAGGCAAGAGCACGCTGGTCAACATCTTGTTCCGAATGCTCACTGGCCCCTGGAACGTGAACCTGCCCGAGGGCAACCTTGGTACGGCCAATCTGCTCGCCGTGGCGCTGCCTCCGAAGTTCCGGTCGACGTTTAGTGCACGGGTCAACGACGCAGCACGCGACGCCCGCGCGACGATCATATTCAGGATCGGCACTACAAAGTTCGCCGTTACGCGGTCGCTACAGAAGCTCGACCTCGTGGAGTTTTCCGTCGATGATGCCCCCGCCCTCGCCAAGGAGGAAGAACTCCAGAACGCTGTGCTCGCCGCCTCGCGCATCGGCAGCTACGGAGAATGGATCTTCGTCTTGCGCACGATGGTCTTCTTCTTCGAGGACCGCAGGATGCTCGTGTGGGATCCGACGGCCCAGCGCCAGTTGCTGCGCTGCTTGTTCCTCGAGCCCACTCAAGCGCGCGACTGGTGGAAGTCGGAACGCGAGATCCTCGATCTCGACTCTCGCATGCGCAACTTGCAGGCAGCGTTGTCTCGCGAAGAAAAAGAGGAGAGCAATAATGAGCGCCGGTCTAAGGCTGCGCCAGAAGTTCGCGCCGAGCTCAAGTCCAAAGAAACGCTCCTGCAAGCTACACTCGAATGCCAGGCCAAGCTGGTCGAGAGCATCGAAGAATTGGATGAGGCCCGTCGACGCCATCGGCTGGATGCGTTGCGTGCCGCGGAGGCACTTCACGCAGCCGTACATGAGCTGGAGCGCGCGCGTCTAGCGGCAGTTGAAGCGCGCTACCCGTCGGCCGATGAGTCGATGCGCTATATATTCTCGCGTTTGATGACCGATGATGTGTGCGGCGTCTGTCAGACGCCTGGCCGACAGGAAAAGCGAGCGCAGATGCTGCATGCGATCGACACCAAGCGCTGCGTCCTGTGTGATGCAGCGGTCGAATCGCTCGCTGGCGATCCCGTCGACCTGACTGACGAACGCGTGAGTGTACTGCGCGCCCGCGTGGAGGAAGCTACGATCACGGATACCGCGGCTCGCCATTCGCTCGAGACCTCTTCGGCGGAGTACATTGCATCGCAGAAGGGCCTAGCCGAGCGCAATGTCGAAGCTGCTGACCTGAAGGCCGATATCGAGGCCTTGGTGCGGCAACTGCCACCCGATGAACAGGCAGCGCGTCGGCAAAGCGACGACATGAGGGCGCTAAAGAAGCGTGTCGAGGCGATGAGTGCCGACCTTCAAGTCCTACGCGAGGCTTTCGCAGGCAAGCTCACGACGTACCGCCGCCAGATCGGTAATTTCGCTACGCAGGTAAAAACCGCTTTCGATGAGATCGCTGCTGGCTTCCTAATCGAGGACGTGTCCCTGTCGTGGACACCAATACGCGTGCAACTGGGCCAGGCCGGCACTGCTGGCGTCGACCTCACGCCGATTGAGTACCCGTCCTTTAGCATCGAGATGACAGGGGCCAACTTCTCTGAGGTTCAACGTCGCGACAGCCCCGAGCAGGTTTCGGAGAGCCAGCGCGAGTTCATTGATCTCGCGTTCCGAATGGCCCTGGTTCGCGTTGGCACCCAGAGTCAAACGTCGACGATCATCATCGACGCGCCAGAATCGTCGCTCGATGCGGTCTTCGTTAACCGAGCGGCCAAGGTGTTGGCGTCGTTCGCCAACGCCAACAGTACGAACCGCCTGTTGGTCACCTCCAATCTCGCGGCAGGCAAGCTCATCCCAGCGATGCTTAAAGCCGCGGAGGACAATCCGCGCGTACGCTTCGACCGAATCGTCGATCTATTCAAAGCCGGCGTTCCCACGCGGGCAATGACCCATCTGCGGGCCGAGTACGAAGAGCTCCGACAAGAGCTGTTCCAACAGATCGACGAGCGCATCGAGAATGCCAGCCTCGCCTGAGTCGAGCCCATCGCTGGAAGCACGCAAGCGTCCTATTCGGGTGCTGGCGCTGCTCGATGCACTGGCTGACGCCTCCATCTTCGAAGCGCCGCTGCGGGTGGTGCACGAGCTCGCCTACCTGTCCAACGTGTTGGCACCAGTCTTCGAGCTCGCGCCCTTCAGCGCGAGCCTCCTCAAGCGCCAGGGGGGGCCATACTACCCTGAGTTGCAAGAAACGATCGACTTGCTGGTGGGCCGCGGCATGGTGCTCGCCTCGGGCATCCGCTATGAATCCGTCCCCGAGGAGAAGCGCTACCGCCTGCACGCCAACTACCGGATCAACCGCACCCTCGCAGGGTCGGTACTGGCAGCCTACCGAGAGGTCTACGCCGACACGGGCGAGCCGTTCTTCATTGGCGAACTCTGCGCTGCCTACAGCATGCTGGCGGACCAAGAACTGGGGCAGGCGTTCCGATTTGATGCGCGCTACGCGGACAAGGACGTTGACAACAATGAGGTGATCGACTTCGGCCAGTGGGTCAGCGCAGCCAGCACGAACTTCTCACGAAACGCAGCCATGTCATTCCGGCCCGGTGAGTCGTTGCAACCTGCCGAGCGCATCTTCATGTACATCGAGCAGGTCCAGAGGAAGGCTGGCCATGGCGGCTGAAGCTCAAGACACCGTACCGCTCGATCTCGGCGCATGGGAGGGCGACCGTGCCGAACTCCAGACGGCGCCGCGGTCCCAATACGGGGACATCGACGACCTGCCGCCTGAGTTGCGCTTCCAGGTCTACGTCTCGCGGACCGTGCGCGCGCGCGAGCGTCAGGCGGGCGCTGAGACGGCAGGTGCCGCAGCCTTCATCCTGGTGACGCCGGAACAGCAGGAGGAATACAAGACTGATCGATCGTTCGACCGGACTGCTTACACCGGACGCGTTCGCTTAGCAGGCCGCGTGCACTTCATGACCCCTCGTGCAGCAAGCAGTGCGTTTGAAGAGTATGTCGGCGACGCCAACGGCGTGTTCAATCGGATCGCCGAACTTCAGTGTGATCACCGGCCCGCTATGATCTACGACCCGAGCCTTGGCAAGTCGACTCTGACCTACTACCCGAAGGGTACGTACACGGACGAAGGCATGGTTGAGATTGAGCTGGATGTAGGGCCGGTCACCGAAGCTGAGGTTCTCTCCGTGATTGACGCGGTCTACCGCACCGAGTTGTGTACACCGGACAACTCGGGCCCGACGAAGATATGGGAAAATGCGCCGAAGGGCTACCCGGTCGAGGAAGCCGAGCGCACCGTTCAGCAGTTCTTGCGCGTGGGCTTGGCCGCGCGCTTCCACTGGTGCACGATTCGCGCCGAGCAGGCTGGTAAGCTCGGTCGCACGGATATTGAGGTCGTTGACGACCGTACCGGCGAAGCAGGCGCCATCACCCACCACGCACTGCTGGAGTTGAAGGTGCTACGCAGCTTTAGCCACTCCGGAACGGCATATCCGGCGGCAACGACCGCCGAGGCCGTCACCAAAGGCGTCAATCAAGCCCACTCCTATGGCATCACCAACAACAGTTTGTTGCGCATGCTATGCTGCTTCGACATGCGAACCAACGACGTTGGCGACACCACCACGTTCGCCCACGTTCAAAACGATGCCATAACCCTATGCGTTAGTTTGAGGCGTTGGTACATGTACCGCTCTTCGGAGCACATGCGAGACGCCATGGTACAGCGCCAGATTGAAGCAGCTAACGACACACAGGTCAGCGGGTAGCAAACTAAACCACTCGCTGCGGTAAGTCGGACCGGCTTTGTGCGGCTACAACATAATTCCGACTGTCGCGTGTGACCGCTCTAATCGAGCGACAGGTAAGTTGCGCTACTGTCCTTGGCAAAGGAGCAAGTCAATGGCGGGAATGGCCGAACTGTTGTCAGCGGGGAGGCGTTCTGGACTAAGCATCACGTCTCGGGTTACGCCATATTTCCGAGGGGGGAAATGGTTCTATCTTGCCCGCCAACAAACATCCTAGTCCCCATCTCTTTAATCGATCATCCAATTCAATGCGATCCCTTGCGGCATCATCAATTGGGCCATCAAAAACAAAGGGGGGCAAAAAAGCAAACAAAACATCTTGCCCCATGTCACCGTTAAGAAGTTTGAGCATAACGCGAGCCCGTTCCCGCCAATTTAGTGTTCTTCCAAATGTATTTTTGGTTCTGAAAGCCTGTATGTTAAGCAGGGAAGACATGAAAGAATAATTGAAACCATCGAAGCAAAATCGACGATTTTCCCAACTGGAAAGAGGGAATATTCTTTCGGTGTAAAGCTGAAACAGCTCATTTGCAACACCCCTCTCAGATAATTCAACCCCCAATATCAACAGAACACTGTAAATCCGCCGAGCAATTTCAAATACCCATAATTGCTCTCTTAATTCAGCCGCTTCAAGCAATAACAAAGTCAAACAAGCCAGTGCATCAATATTGGCCCGACATTCAAGACGCCAGAGAAGTCGGCGGTCAAGTCTGCGGCGCTTATACGAGGCACCAACACCAGACTCGTTGAATTCGAAGACAATCCTTTGGATATCCGGTCCCAATCCTTTCAGGAGTACATCCACATTACCTGCGCTGTCAGATGGTGACCGCAGCACGCTCCAAAGCATGTGATTCAATTCTATTGCAGAACCAGGAAAGTCCTTGTCTACCTGGCTTGCCAATGCAGAGTGGGGAGTATGTGTTCCTTTGGCATACCGTTGCCATTTATTGCGGTGATGCCGTTGCCCCGAATCCCCCAATCGGAAGGACTCCGGGCTAAATCTCTGTTCCATGGCGTAGGCAGAATTCTTCCCTGCCCGAATAAGCAAACCGTGATACCAGTAGACGGTACGAATGATGTCGGTGATATCCCTACGCTTACTGGGAAGGGCAAGTCTTGAGTTTCGCCAACCATGGCGAAACCCGGACGAGATGCGAATAATTTTTTCTAAATCAGACACATGTTCCAGTACGAAAAAACAAAACTAGAGTAAAGTTTGCCCGATTTTTTTCCTTCTGGCATGCACTTTGGCATTTCGTTACGATCGATTGTGACGAATCGTGACTGGGCATGCCATGACACAACAGAAGGAAAAGACGAATTTGGCCGCAGTTCTGGAGGCAGAGTTGACAACGCGGTATGGGCCGATGGTATCAGGTGATGCTTTGCGCATGGTCTTGGGATACCCATCAGGGGAGGCATTGCGACAGGCGTTATCGAGAAATGCTGTTCCAGTTCCGGTCTTCTCATTGCCAAACCGGCGAGGAAAATTTGCGCTAGTCAAAGATGTGGCGGCATGGCTTGCGGCACAGCGGGAAGCTGCTGCTTCCAGGACACCAAAGGCATAAGAAACGCAAGCTAGGCGATCACGCAACAGCCAGTTGCCTGCCGCATTGGATCACAACGAACTATTCAGGATAGCAGGGGATATTACGGCTTCCCCGATGCTCATCCATAGAAGATTTGCGCCTTATCAACCGAGGATGCAAATGGCGCTTTCCTTTTAACGGAAAGCTTTTTTCTACAAAGATGAGAACCAACCCGATGGAATAGCCATGATGGAAAGCAAAAGAGCCAAGGGACGGCAATCCCATGGCTCTTTTTTGATACTGTTCGATTTGCGGCGAACGGTTAAACAGTAACGACTGCCCTGTTTTTTGTCAAGGGTGGCTTGGCGCTGTATTGCTTTCAAACAACGGTACTTGGCCTTTTTGCCATGTGCCGATGGCCATGCTTTGCCTACGGGATTGGCTCCTGAATATGGGAGTTAATCAAAAATGGCGCAGCCCTTTAGCCAATCAAAGGCATATCGTGATCTCAGCCTCTGGGATTTCACAGATTTAACGGAGGACCAAGCGCGCGAGAAATTTGCGCTGCTTCGTTGGGGAAGTACAACGGAGATGCCATGTCCGGTTTGCGGTAAAGTCGATAAACATTATGTCCGCCGTACACGTCACCAGTGGCGATGCAAACACTGTGATGCGGTCTTCAGTGTGACGACAGGGACTCCTTTCGTAAAACGGAAAATCCCCTTCAAGAAACTGCTCGCGCTCATTTTCGAATTCATATCTGCCCCGGAAGGCTGTGCTGCAAATCGGTTGCATTCGCGGCTGAAGGTGACACTGAGAACGGCCTATCAGAATCTGATGAAAACACGGGAGGCGTTATGGGAGCAACGCGATCTGTCCCCATTAAAGGGGCTCGTACAGGTGGATGGAGGGCATTTCTGCGGTAAGCCACGGCGGCCAAGAAAGAGAGCCCAAGCCACTTCAACCATCGTCAACAACAAATTGCGCAACCGGAAGGCGGGAATGGTTCCCCTTGGCAAGAATAGTCATATTGAGCCATGGAATCTCAAGAAGCTTGAAAACCGCCGTGTTGTCCTTACGTTACGACAAGCGTCCCCAATCCCAGGCATGGGTGCTGAACGGACAATCATCGCCATCGTAAAGGGTGAAAGCGCCTCTAGCGTCATTCCTGTCATCAGGAGGTATGTCGACGTGTCCTCGGAAATATGGTCAGACGATGGCCATGCATATGTCCAGCTTTCGGCCTGGTTCACTCATCGCACGGTGAGGCATTCCAAGGAATATGCTACTGACGATGGTGTGAACAACAATCAGGCGGAGTGCTATTTCGGCCGGATGCGTCGCGGAGAGTATGGTGTATACCATGGGATGCGAAGCCCGTATCTAGCCTTTTACGCAAACGAATTTGCCTGGAGGGGCGACGTGAAGTGGATGACTCTCGGGGAGAAATTTACGAATCTCATGCAGAGGATATTTAAGTGCGGGCCATCCAAGGCCTGGCAGGGATACGCCCAAGGGCACCGCCTTGGTTTCGAGTATTTAGGTTAGAGCCCCCCAAGATCGCCATCATTCCTCAGTTGAAGCCAAACTCCAAAGTCCATCCGTATTGGACGTTGGGGAATGATGGCGTTTGATCATCCCTTGCCTTACAAGGTTGTTGATTCGGTTATGCACCGAGGATGATAGCCGTGCGCGACGTTCCGGTTGCGCACCAAGATCTGCGTTACGCGCTGCAATGAACGAGACGATTTCCGATGTGCTGACCGGGCCCTCATCGGCATGTAGCCGCAAGCACATCAAAATGGAACGCGTAAGTTCCCCATACGGCAGATTAACCCGTACATAATGGCTTCGTACCGGTTCGATTAGATTTACGTCAATCTTGATGTCGTGAAGCGCAAGAGTGAGGTCTACGGCCTCCAGATTCGCTTTCAGCTGTGACAGTTCGGCAATAAGGTCCTTTGCTTTCGCGAGGGATCTTTCGGTTTTCCGAATCTCAGCGTCAAGCCGAGCACGCTTGTCTATGAGCCATTTGAGGGAGGATGGAATGCGGGAGGTCATCCCGGTATTCCACCCTCATTTTAAATGTCGCTCAAGGGCATCAAAGACCAAATGGCGGTTGCCGTGAACCGGCTTACTTCAGCTTGTCGAACTGGGCCTGGAGCTTCTCCAGGGTAGCGCCGAAGTTGGCCAGGCGCTCCTTCTCCTGGGCCACCACCGCGGCGGGGGCACGCTCGACGAAGGAGGCATTGGACAGCTTGCCCTCGGCCTTGGCGATCTCGCCCTTGAGACGCTCGATCTCCTTGGACAGGCGGGCCAGTTCGGCGTCCTTGTCGATCTCCACCTGGAGCATGAGACGAAAGTCGCCCACCACCTGCACCGGGGCGTCGGCTGCGGGCAGTTCCCCAGCAGCGGCGGTGACCTCGGACAGCTTCACCAGGGCCTTGAGGTAGGGCCCGAAAGCCTCCACCGTGGCCTTGTCCCCCAGCACCACCAGGGGCACCCGCTGGGCAGGAGAGAGGTTCATTTCCCCCCGCAGGGTGCGGCAGGCGTTGACCATTTCCTTCAGCAGGGCGATGCGGGCAATGGCCTCTTTATCCACCTTGGCCGGGTCGGCTTCGGGGTAGCGGGCCAGCATGATGGAACCGGCTTCCGTACCCTTCTTGCACTGGCCGGCGCCGGTCAGGGGCGCCACTTTCTGCCACAGCTCTTCGGTGATGAAGGGGATCAGCGGATGGGCCAGGCGCAGGATGGCGCCCAGCACCCGCACCAGCGTCCTGCGGGTGGCGCGCTGCTGGGCCTCGTTGCCTTCGTTGAGGCGCACCTTGGCCAGCTCCAGATACCAGTCGCAGTACTCGTCCCAAATGAATTCGTAGACGGCACGGGCCACCATGTCGAAGCGGTAGGCTTTGAAGGCTTCTTCCACTTCGCTTTCCGCCTGCTGCAGGCGGCTGATGATCCAGCGGTCCACCTCGGAGTATTCCAGGGGCAGGCTTTCGTCCAGGCCAACATCCTTGCCTTCGCAGTTCATCAGCACGAAGCGGCTGGCGTTCCACAGCTTGTTGCAGAAGTTGCGGTAGCCCTCGGAGCGCTGGATGTCGAACTTGATGTCCCGGCCGTGGGTGGCGAGGCTGGCGAAGGTGAAGCGGATGGCGTCGGTGCCGAAAGCGGAGAAGCCGTTGGGGTAGTCGGCGCGGGTCAGCTTGGTGATGCTCTCCGCCTGCTTGGGGTTCATCAGGCCGGTGGTGCGCTTGGCGATGAGCTCGTCCAGGGTGATGCCGTCGATCAGATCGATCGGGTCGATGATGTTGCCCTTGGATTTCGACATCTTGTTGCCGTGGGCGTCCCGCACCAGGCCGGTGACGTAGACCTCGCGGAAGGGCACCTTGCCGGTGAAGTGCAGGGACATCATCACCATGCGGGCGACCCAGAAGAAGATGATGTCGAAACCGGTAACCAGCACGCTGGTGGGCAGGTACCTGTCCAGCTCCGGGGTTTTGTCCGGCCAGCCCAGGGTGGAGAAGGGCCACAGGGCGGAAGAGAACCAGGTGTCGAGGACGTCCTCGTCCTGGCTCAGGCGGGCTCCAGGGCCGGCCTTGGCCTGGGCTTCCTCGGCGGTGTGGGCGACAAAAACGTTGCCGTCCTCGTCGTACCACGCCGGGATGCGGTGGCCCCACCACAGCTGGCGGGAGATGCACCAGTCCTGGATGTTCTCCAGCCACTGGTTGTAGGTGCTGGTCCAGTTGTCGGGGACGAACTTGATGTCGCCCTTGGCCACGGAGTCCAGGCCGGCCTTGGCCATGCCTTCCATGGCCACGTACCACTGGTCGGTGAGCATGGGCTCGATCACCACGTGGGTGCGGTCGCCCCGGGGCACCATCAGCTTGTGGGGCTTGGTATCCACCAGCAGGCCCTGGGCTTCCAGCTCGGCCACCAGCTTCTTGCGCGCATCAAAGCGGTCCAGGCCCTGGTATTCGGCGGGGCCGAAGTCGTTGATGCGGGCGTCCAGGGTGAAGACGTTGATGGGCTCCAGCTTGTGGCGCTGCCCCACCTGATAGTCGTTGAAGTCGTGGGCCGGGGTGATCTTGACGCAGCCGGTGCCGAACTCCGGGTCCACGTAGTCGTCGCCGATGATCGGGATGGTGCGCTCGGCGATGGGCAGGCGCACGTGCTGGCCGATGAGGTGCTTGTAGCGCTCGTCCTCGGGATGGACGGCCACCGCCACGTCGCCCAGCAGGGTTTCGGGGCGGGTGGTGGCGACGATCAGGGCGCCCTCGCCTTCTTCCAGGGGATAGCGGATGTGCCACATGAAGCCGTCTTCTTCCTCGGAGACGACCTCCAGGTCGGAAACGGCGGTTTGCAGCACCGGGTCCCAGTTCACCAAGCGCTTGCCGCGGTAGATCAGGCCCTCGTTGTAGAGGCGCACGAAGACTTCGGTGACGGCCTTGGACAGGCCTTCGTCCATGGTGAAGCGCTCCCGAGACCAGTCCGGGGAGGTGCCCAGGCGGCGCATCTGGCGGGTGATGGTGCTGCCGGACTGCTCCTTCCACTCCCACACTTTTTCCACGAAGGCTTCCCGGCCCAGGTCATGGCGGGAGATCTTCTTCGCGTCCAGTTGGCGCTCCACCACGATCTGGGTGGCGATGCCGGCGTGGTCGGTGCCCGGCTGCCACAGGGTGTTGAGCCCCTTCATGCGGTGGTAGCGGACCAGGGCGTCCATCAGGGTGTGCTGGAAGGCGTGCCCCATGTGCAGGGTGCCGGTGACGTTGGGGGGCGGCAGCATGATGCAGTAGGCATCGCGGTCGGGCGTATTGCCCGCGGCGAAGTAGCCGCTTTCTTCCCAATGCTGGTACCAGCGTTGTTCGATGTCGCGGGGCTCGAAGCTTTTGGCGAGTTCCATGGTATATCCGGTATCGTCGGCGAAACCCGGCATTATAACCGAAACCAAGAAGGGGTCAGTGAGGCGAGCGACGATCGTCGCCCAGGGTGTCCAGATATTGCTGCAATTCGCTGGCCACGGCGTCTTTCACCATGTGCTCGATTTCCAAGCGGAATTGCTCCAGCAATTCCCCCAGGGCCAGGTCCAACTTGCCGGCGAGGCGGGGGGCGATGCGGTTTTCCACCGCTTCCATCACCCGCTGCTCCAGGCCGGCGAGGGGGTCGGGAGGAAGCTCCGGCTCCGCCGCCATCACCGCCACCGGGGACGGCGCTTCTTCCGCAACGGGTTCGTCCGGCAGCGCCAGGGGGTCCCCGCCCTCCTCCACCACCTCGGTGAGCACCGGGATGGGGGACGTGCGCAGGGCTTCCTCGGGCACTTCTTCCGTCAGCACGGGGATATCCGGTTCAGCTTCCGGGGCCGGCTCGGGCCGCTCCGCCATGGCGACACCTTCCGCCCGATGCTTGTTCATCAGGGAATCGAGCTTGTCGAAAATGTCTTCGCTCATGGCTAGCCCTTGGCGCGGGCGGAGAGGTCGTGGGTGCGGATTTCGTAACCCCGGTCCCGGTAGAACTTGTAGCGCTCCCGGGCCTGTTGCCGATCCTCCTCGTCCTGGCCGACGATTTCCACCAGGCGATGAAAGCGGCTGTAGAAGGGCGGGGTGCCGGAATGCAGGTTCACCAGCACGTCGTCCCGGTCGATGTTTTCCGGGGCGTGGTCGATCACCACCGGCGTCACCGGGGCCAAGCGGTGTCCGCCCCGGCAATGGGGCACGAAGGCCAACTGCTGCCAGCTCCACAGCAGCTGGTCCATGCGCTCGGCGGCCTCCCGGTCCTGGGTGTAAACCAGCACCCTCAAGCCCCGCTCCACCGCCTTGGCGGAAAGGGTGCAGGCCACCTGGTACTTGTCCCCCACGTGGGTGTAGAAATCCACCTCGGTCATGGCGGCCTACTTATTACTTGTGCTCGCCGTGGCCCCGATGGCGTCCTTCTTCCGCCACCTGGATCAGGAAGTGGGTCAGCATGGGCACCGGGCGGCCGGTGGAGCCCTTGTCCTTGCCGGACTTGTAGGCGGTGCCGGCCACGTCCAGGTGGGCCCAGTCGAACTTCTTGGCGAAGCGGGCGAGAAAGCAGGCGCCGGTAATGGTGCCCGCCATGCGGCCGCCGATGTTGGCCATGTCGGCGAAGTTGCTCTTCAGCTGCTCCTGGTAGTCGTCCCACAAGGGCAGTTGCCAGGCGCGATCGCCGCTGTACTCGCCGGCCCGCAGCAGCTCCCGGGCGAGGGTGTCGTTGTTGGCCAGGAGGCCGGTGGCATGGCTGCCGAGGGCGATGACGCAGGCGCCGGTAAGGGTCGCCACGTCCACCACCAGTTCCGGGTCGAAGCGCTCGGCATAAGTGAGGGCATCGCACAGGATCAGGCGGCCTTCGGCGTCGGTATTGAGCACTTCCACCGTCTGGCCCGACATGGTGGTGATGACGTCGCCGGGCTTGTTGGCGTTGCCGTCGGGCAGGTTCTCGCAGGTGGGGATGATGGCGACCACGTTGATCGGCAGCTTGATCTCGGCGATGGCCTTCATGGTGCCCAGGACGCTGGCCGCACCGCTCATGTCGAACTTCATTTCGTCCATGTCCGCGGGGGGCTTGAGGGAAATGCCGCCGGCGTCGAAGGTGATGCCCTTGCCCACCAGCACCACCGGCTTCTGCTTGGCGACGCCACCGTTGTAATGCAACACGATGAGTTTCGGCGACTGGCGGCTGCCCTTGGCCACGGAGAGCAGGGCGCCCATGCCGAGCTTTTCCATCTCCGCCTGCTCCAGCACCTCGATTTTCAGTTTGTGCGCCTTGGCCAGTTCCTTGGCCTGGTCGGCCAGGTAGGCCGGGGTGCAGATGTTGCCCGGCAGATTGGCCAGGTTTTTCATCAGCGCCATGCCGCGGGCGATGGCCAGACCCCGTTCCACCGCTTCTTCGGCGAGGGTCAGTTCGTTGCGCCGGGTGACGGAGAGGGTGATCTTGCGCAGGGGACGGCGCACCTCTTCCTGCTTGCTCTTCAACTGGTCGAAGCGATAAATGGCCTGCATGGCGGAGAGCACCGCCTGCTCGATCTTCCATGCCATGTCGCGCTTTCTCACCCCCAGTTCCGGAAGGTAGAAAGAGGCCTCCATGGAGCCGGTGTCGTTGAGGGTCTTCACCGCCGTCGCTACGGCATTGCGGTATTCGCCGTCCTTGAACTCCCGCTCTTTGCCCAAGCCCACCAGGAGGACGCGGTCGCACAGGGTGTTGGGAACATTGTGCAGCAGGAGGACGGAACCGGCCTTCCCTTCCATGTCGCCGCGGCGGATAATGTCGCTCAGGTAACCGTTGGAAATGCGGTCGATCAAGTCTGCGGCGAGGGAAAGTTTGCGCGGTTCGTAAACCCCCACCACCAGGCATGCCGTGCGCTGTTTTTCCGGGCTACCGCTTTTTATGCTAAATTCCACGAAATGCTCCTTTTTCGATAACTTCCGACAGCCAGACCGGCTGGTTTCTCCATAAAGAATAGATTATCTGCGCAGTTTGCGGAAAAAGTCAAAAACACCCCAAAAAAACATGATTTTCAAGCGAGCACTGTTCCGGGAACTGACCGGGGCCTCGGTGACGGTTTTTTCGACCCTGCTGGCCATCGTGATCACCATTCTGGTGGTACGCTTCCTGGGAGAGGCCGCCAGCGGCGCCATCACCAGCGCGGCGGTGGCGCCCATGCTGGGCTTCAGTCTGGTGAACTACCTGCCGGTGCTGCTCTCCCTCACCCTGTTCATCGCCGTCCTGCTCACCCTCACCCGCTGCTACCGGGACAACGAGATGATCGTCTGGTTCAGCTCCGGCGTCAGCCTCACCGCCTGGGTGCGGCCGGTGCTGCTCTTTTCCCTTCCGGTGGCCCTGGCCATCTCCCTGTTGTCCTTCGTCCTCGCCCCCTGGGCCCTGGACCGGAGCGCCGAATACCGCCGCCAGATGGACAGCCAGGACGAGGTGGCCTCCGTCGCCCCGGGCGTGTTCAAGGAATCCAAGCAGGCGGATCGGGTGTACTTCGTGGAAAACTTCACCCAGGGGCAGAAAACCGTCGGCAACGTCTTCATCCAGTCGGTGCAGCACGGCAAGCTGGGAGTGATGGTGGCCCAGCAGGGTTACCAGGAGGTCGCCCCCAACGGGGACAAATTCCTGGTCCTGCTCAACGGGCGCCGCTACGAAGGCCAGGCGGGCAGCCCCGACTTCCGTATCCTGGAGTTCGAACGCTACGCGGTACGAGTGGAACCCTACGAAGCGCAGAACAAAGACATTTCCCCCAAGTCCATGACCACCGCCGCCCTGTTCCGTGACCGCACGCCACCGGCCATGGGGGAGCTGCTGTGGCGCTTCGGCCTGCCCCTAAGCGCCATTCTGCTGGCGTTGCTGGCCATCCCCCTGAGCTTCGTCAATCCCCGCGCCGGCCGCTCCCTGAACCTGATCCTGGCGGTGCTGATCTATATGGTCTACAGCAACTTCATCAGCATTGCCCAGGCCTGGGTCATCCAGCAAAAGATTTCCTTCGCCATCGGGGTATGGGCGGTGCACGCCGTCATGGCCGGCCTGCTGCTGTTCCTGTTCCAGCGCCGGCTGTCCCTGTATTCGGTTTTCTCGCTCCTGAGACGATAGATGCGAATTCTTCACCGTTACCTGGCCCACGAAGTTCTCGGCGGCACCCTGCTGGTGCTGTCCGGCCTGCTGATGCTGTTTGCCTTCTTCGACCTGATCAACGAACTGGGCGACCTGGGCAAGGGCAACTACAGCCTGGCACGAATCCTCGGCTTTGTGCTGCTGTCCCTGCCAGGCCACGTTTACGAACTGCTGCCCATCGCCGCCCTGATCGGTACCCTTTTCGCCCTCTCCCAACTGGTGGCCCATTCCGAATTCACCGTCATGCGCGCCTCCGGCATGTCGGTGTCCCAGGTGGTTCAAAGCCTGGTGAAAAGTGGAACGGTGGTGGTGCTGCTGACCCTGCTGTTCGGAGAACTGATCGCCCCCGCCAGCGAAAAAGCCGCCCAACAGGTGAAGCTGAAGGCAACCAGCGCCCTGGTTGCCCAGGAGTTCCGTTCCGGCCTGTGGGTGAAGGACGCCAGCAACTTCGTCAACGTGCGGGAAATGCTGCCGGACTCGACCCTGCGGGGCATCAGGATCTACGAATTCGACCGCAACGCCCAGTTGCGCACCATCAGCCATGCCGAAAAAGGGGTATTCCAGGCGGAAAACCGCTGGAAGCTGCACAAGGTTTCCCAGACCCTGTTCCAGGGCAACACCGCCCGCACCATCAGGCTACCTGAAGCCGAGTGGCGTTCCGAGATCAACCCGGACCTGTTGGGAGTGCTGCTGGTCGTGCCGGAGCAGATGTCGGCCTGGAACCTGTTCTTCTACATCCAGCACCTGAGGGAAAACCAGCAGAGCACCACCCGCTATGAGATCGCCATGTGGGGCAAGCTGTTCTACCCCTTCGCCTCCTGGGTGATGATGCTGCTGGCTCTCCCTTTCGCCTTGGTCCATGCCCGGGCCGGAGGCGTCAGCGCCAAGATTTTTGCCGGCATCATGCTGGGCCTGGGCTTCCATCTGCTGAACCGGATTTTCGCCCACCTCGGGCTGCTGAAAGCGTGGCCGCCCCTGTTCAGTGCGGCGTTCCCCACTTTGGCTTTTTTGGGGGTGGCCGTGACGCTGATGTGGTGGCGGGAGAGACGGTGAGGGGCTAGTTGCTAGTTGCTAGTTGCTAGTTGCTAGTTGCTAGAAATTGAAGCTTATTTCTTGGTGACCAGGCGGGTGCCGGCCAGGCGGTCGTGGAGGAATTGGCGGTCCCGGTCGAAGAAGGCCCACAGGACGCCGATTCCCAGAAAGCACAGCCAGGCCAGGGCGAAGCGCCGCATGGCTTGCACCAGGGTCAGGGGCTTGCCGTCGACGGATTCCAGTTGGATGTGCCAGGTTTTCATGGCCAGGGTCTGGCCGCCGTGGAGCCAGAACCAGAGGTAGTAGGCGGCGATCACCCCCACCAGGTAGGCCTGAAAAAATGGCCGCATCTGGAGCTGACCGGCGTAGCGCGTCAGGGCCACAAAGAGAAAACCGGCTATGAACACCACCGCCACCACCAGCACGGCATCGTAGGCCATGCTCATCAGGCGGCGCCAGACACCCGGCACGGACAAAGAATCGGTCATCGGTAAGGCTTTACTGTTGAACCGGCGCAGAGGGGACGGCGGAAGCCCCCTCCGGAACCGGGGATTCGGGTTGCAAAGGGGGAACAACGGCAGGGGCCACCGCTTCCGTGGGGCGTTCGCTCCATTTCCGCCTGATCTCCTGCCGCTTCTCCGGAGGAAGCTGGTACAGCTTGACGAACTTGTGGCGGGCCTTTTCACGCTGCTCAGGGGTAAGCTTGCTCCACTCCTCCAGGCGCGAGCGCACGCGCTCCTTTTGCTCCACACTCATTTTTGGATAGCGCTTGGCCATCATCAGCAGGCGTTTGCGCTGCTGGGGAAGCAGGCGGTTCCATTCCGGCGCCAGGGGAGCCAGAACACGTTTCTGCTCAACGGTGAGATCCCCCCACAGCAGGGCCCCGGCCGTTTTCGGCGCCGCCACCGCCGCCTCGGGCTTGGTGGCCGGGGGGGCCTCGCCGAAAACGGGGACCGCCAGCAGCAGCAACAGGGGAACGGCGATCAGCCCTCGGAGGAATCGTCCAGCCATGTGTCCTCGTCTTCGTCCAGATAGGCCTGGATCGGCAGGTCGCTGGAAAGCAGGCCCATGTCGATGCCCGCCACTTCCGACACCTCCTCGATGAAATTATCCTGGGGCCGGCTCTGCCAGTAGAAGGAAAAAGACAGCGCCGCCATCAGCAGCAGCACCGGCAACAAATAGCCGTAACGGCCACCAAAATCCCCGCCGGCAATGCCCGCCCACACCGGCTCGGCAACATAGGCCGGCTCCCGATAGGCTTGCAGTGCCTTCTCCCGCCCCTGGGCGAGCCGGGCGAGGGCATCGCGGTCGATCTGCGTCAAGCCGCGATTCAGGTGGCCGGCCAAGGCCCGGCCGAACTCGCGCTCGTTCATAAACTGATTCCTTTTTTCTCCAGCAACGCCGCTAATGCGCGCACCGCCCTGGAACAGTGGGTTTTCACGCTCCCTTCGGAGCACCCCATGGCAGCGGCGGTAGTGGCGACATCCATATTTTCCCAGTAACGCAGAAGGAAGGCCTCCCGTTGACGGGCCGGCAGATTTTTCAGCGCATCCTCGATGGCATCCAACACCTGGGCGCTTTCCAGCAGCCTCGCCGGATCTTGGAAATGATTCGAATCGGATTCGGCCTGAAGCGTTTCCAGGGGATCCCGTTCATCGTCGTCGCCTTCGCCGGAAAAAAGCGACGACAGGGGCATGGTCCAGAAGTTACGCACCTTCTGCCGCCGGTAATAATCCCGAATGGTGTTTTGGGTGATGCGATGAAACAGCAGCGGCAGTTCCTCCGCCGGCCGTTCGGCGTATTTGTCGCTGAGCTTGAGCATGGAATCCTGGACGATATCCAGGGCCGCCTCCTCGTCCCGGACGGCGAACATCGCCTGCTTGAAAGCGCGCCTCTCGACTCCCTTGAGGAACTCGGAAAGCTCCCGATGCGTAGCCAGTTTTCCACCCCGATGTCTGCAACCGGGCAAATCTTACCACGCCCCAGCGCCGCAATCCCCCTCCCCCGGGGTCAACTTGACCAAATCGTGGCCAAACGTTACTGTTTCACCTTTTCCCCAAAGAACAGCAGAGCATGGAAATTACGGGTGCAGAGATAGTTGTGCGCTGCCTCCAGGAAGAAGGAGTCGAGTTCGTTTTCGGCTACCCCGGCGGCGCGGTGCTGAACATCTACGACGAGATCTACAAGCAGAACCAATTCAAACACGTGCTGGCGCGCCACGAGCAGGGCGCGGTCCATGCCGCCGACGGCTACGCCCGCGCCAGCGGCCGCGTAGGGGTAGCCCTGGTCACCTCGGGCCCCGGCGCCACCAACGCGGTCACCGGCATTGCCACCGCCTACATGGATTCCATTCCCATGGTGGTCATCACCGGCCAGGTGCCCACCGCCGCCATCGGCCTCGACGCCTTCCAGGAAGTGGATACCGTAGGCATCACCCGGCCCTGCGTGAAGCACAATTTCCTGGTGAACGACGCCAAGGACATCGCCGCGACGATCAAGAAAGCGTTCTTCATCGCCGCCAGCGGCCGGCCCGGCCCGGTGGTGGTGGACATCCCCAAGGACATCACCATCAACAAGGCGGAGTACGACTATCCGAAGCAGATCAGCCTGCGCTCCTACAACCCGGTGAACAAGGGCCATACCGGCCAGATCAAGCGCGCGGTGCAGATGATGCTCGCCGCCAAGCGCCCCATGATCTACACCGGCGGCGGCGTAATCCTGAGCAACGCCTCCGAGGCCCTGACCAAGCTGGTGAAGCTGCTGGGCTTTCCCTGCACCAGCACCCTGATGGGCCTGGGCGCCTACCCGGCCACCGACTCCCAGTCCCTGGGCATGCTGGGCATGCACGGCACCTTCGAGGCCAACATGGCGGTGCAGCACAGCGACGTGCTGATCGCCATCGGCGCCCGCTTCGACGACCGCGTCATCGGCAACCCGGAGCACTTCTTCCAGGAAGACCGCAAGATCATCCACATCGACATCGACCCGGCTTCCATCGCCAAGCGGGTGCGGGTGGACGTGCCCATCGTCGGCAACGTGCACGACGTGCTGGACGAGATGATCAAGCTGATCCAGGCCAGCCACGAGAAACCCGACGCCAACGCCCTCAAGACCTGGTGGACCCAGATCGAACTGTGGCGCTCCCGGGACTGCCTCAAGTACGACCGGGGCGGCGACGTGATCAAGCCCCAATACGTGCTGGAAAAGCTGTACGAAATCACCAAGGGCGACGCTTTCGTCACCTCCGACGTGGGCCAGCACCAGATGTGGGCCTCCCAGTTCTACAAGTTCGACAAGCCCCGCCGCTGGATCAACTCCGGCGGTCTCGGCACCATGGGATTCGGCCTGCCGGCGGCCATGGGCGCCCAGTTCGCCAACCCGGACGCCACCGTGGTGTGCGTCAGCGGCGAAGGCAGCATCCAGATGAACATCCAGGAACTGGCCACCTGCAAACAGTTCCACCTGCCGTTGAAAATCGTCCTGCTCAACAACGGCTACCTGGGCATGGTGCGTCAGTGGCAGGAGTTCTTCTACGGCAACCGCTACTCCGAGTCCTACATGGATACCCTGCCGGATTTCGTCAAGCTGGCGGAGAGCTACGGCCACGTGGGCATGCGCATCGACAAGCCGGGCGACGTGGAAGCGGCCCTGAAGCAGGCTTTCAGCCCGGAGATGAAGGAGCGGCTGGTATTCATGGACTTCCGCACCGACCCGAAAGAAAACGTCTACCCCATGGTCCCGAGCGGCAAGGGGCTGTCTGAAATGCTGCTGGTGTAATCATGCGACACATCATTTCGATTTTGATGGAAAACGAAGCCGGAGCCCTGTCCCGGGTGGCCGGCCTGTTCTCGGCCCGGGGCTACAACATCGAGTCCCTCAACGTGGCCCCCACCGAGGACGAAACCCTTTCCCGCATGACCATCGTCACCCGCGGCTCCGACGAGGTGATCGAGCAGATCATCAAGCAGCTCAACAAGCTGGTGGACGTGGTGAAGGTGGTGGACCTGTCCGAAGGCCGCCACATCGAGCGGGAAATGATGCTGGTGAAGGTCAAGGCCGAAGGCTCCTGGCGGGAGGAAATGAAGCGCATGGCGGACATCTTCCGCGGCCGCATCATCGACGTCTCCGACAGCACCTATACCATCGAACTGACCGGCAACGTCTCCAAGCTGGATGCCTTCCTGGAGGCCATCGACCCCAGCGCCATCCTGGAAACGGTACGCACCGGCGCTTCCGGCATCGGCCGGGACGATCGGATTTTGAGAGTATAAGGCGCAGGGGCTAGGGGCTGGGAACTAGGGGCTAGAAAACCCCTTCTCCAGTCCCTAGCCTCTAGCCCCTAGCCCCTAACAAACGAAAGGAAAATCATGAAAGTCTATTACGACAAAGACGCGGACCTCTCCCTCATCAAGGGCAAAAAAGTCACCATCGTCGGCTACGGCTCCCAAGGCCATGCCCACGCCAACAACCTGAAGGATTCCGGCGTCAAGGTCACCATCGGCCTGCGCAAGGGCGGCGCCTCCTGGGACAAGGCCAAGAAGGCCGGCCTGACGGTTAAAGAGGTTGCCGAAGCGGTCAAAGGCGCCGACTTCGTCATGATCCTGGTGCCCGACGAGCAGCAGCCCAACGTGTACTACGGCGACGTGGAGCCCAACCTGAAGAAAGGCGCCACCCTGGCCTTCGCCCACGGCTTCAACATCCACTACGGCCAGATCAAGCCCCGCGCCGACGTGGACGTGGTGATGGTCGCCCCCAAGGGCCCCGGCCACACCGTGCGTTCCGAATACCTCAAGGGCGGCGGCGTGCCCTCCCTGATCGCCGTCTACCAGGACGTGAGCAAGAAAGCCAAGGACATCGCCCTCTCCTACGCCGCGGCCAACGGCGGCACCAAGGGTGGCGTGATCGAGACCAACTTCCGTGAAGAAACCGAGACCGACCTGTTCGGCGAGCAGGCCGTATTGTGCGGCGGCGCCGTGGAACTGGTGAAGGCCGGCTTCGAAACCCTGGTGGAAGCAGGCTACGCTCCCGAAATGGCCTACTTCGAGTGCCTGCACGAACTCAAGCTGATCGTGGACCTGATGTACGAAGGCGGCATCGCCAACATGAACTACTCCATCTCCAACAACGCCGAATACGGCGAATACGTCACCGGCCCGCAAGTGATCGGCGACGAAGCCCGTTGGGCGATGCGCGAAGCGCTGAAGAACATCCAGAACGGCGAGTACGCCAAGCGCTTCATCCTGGAAGGCAAGACCAACTACCCCGAGATGACCGCCCGCCGTCGCCTGAACGCCGAGCACCCGATCGAAGTGGTAGGCGGCAAGCTGCGCGCCATGATGCCCTGGATCGCCAAGAACAAGCTGGTGGACCAGTCCAAGAACTGATCGGTGAGGCGTGAGGCGAAAAGAGCGAGGGGAACTCCTGCTCTGCCGCCTCACTCCTATCCCCTCACTCCTCTCCTAAAATAATGTGCATCGGCGTGGCCCCTCCCAAACAAAACTATCCCCATCCCATCATTGCCCGTGAAGGCTGGCCTTTCCTGGCCATAGCCGTTGCGGTGGCTTTGCTGGCGACCTATTTCGTTGGCAGCGCCTGGGCCTCCCCCCTGTGGGTCATCGCCCTGTTCGTGCTGCAATTCTTCCGCGACCCGGCGCGCAGCGTTCCCCAGGGTGAAAACCTGGTAATCGCCCCGGCGGATGGCCGCATCGTGGCGGTGGAAAAGACCCGCGACAACTACCGCCAGCAGGATGCCCTCAAGGTGAGCGTGTTCATGAACGTGTTCAACGTCCACTCCAACCGCAGCCCGGTGGACGGCGAAGTGACCGGGGTGCAGTATTTCCCGGGCAAGTTCGTCAACGCCGACCTGGACAAGGCTTCCTTGGAAAACGAGCGTAACGCGGTGCTGATGACCACCACCACCGGCAAGGAAATCACCGCCGTGCAGGTGGCCGGCCTGATCGCCCGCCGTATCCTGTGCTACGTCAAAGCCGGCGACAAGCTGGCCAGAGGTCAGCGCTACGGCTTCATCCGTTTCGGCTCCCGGGTGGACGTCTACCTCCCTCTCGACGCCCGGGTGAAAGTGAGCATCGGCGACAAGACCCGTGCCGGCGAAACGGTGCTCGCCGAGCTGTAGACATCCCCGCCCCGCGGGAGGACAATTGGCGCGGATTCCTGTAATGTGCCGTTAACCCACGAAGCCGAAAATTACCGGATGCATCCCATACACAAGCCCATTCTCGCCCCTCATATCCGCAAGCGCGGGATTTACCTCCTGCCCAACCTGTTCACCACCGCCGCCCTGTTCGCCGGCTTCTACGCCATTGTGATGGCCATGAGCGGCCGCTACGAGCACTCCGCCGTGGCGATTTTCGTCGCCATGGTGATGGACGGCCTGGACGGCCGGGTTGCCCGCCTCACCCACACCCAGAGCGCCTTCGGCGCCGAATACGACAGCCTGTCGGACATGGTGTCCTTCGGCGTCGCCCCGGCCCTGGTGGTCTACGTCTGGGCCCTGAAGGACATGGGCAAGCTGGGCTGGATCGCCGCCTTCGTCTACTGCGCCGGCGCCGCCCTGCGCCTGGCCCGCTTCAACACCCAGTTGGAAGTCCAGGACAAGCGCTGGTTCCAAGGCCTCCCCAGTCCGGCGGCCGCCGCCCTGATGGCCGGTCTGGTGTGGGTGATGTACGACCTGCAGATCAAAGGAGAGGACATCAAGTGGTTCGCCTGGGCCCTGACCCTGTTCGCCGGCATCACCATGGTGAGCAACATCCGCTTCTACAGCTTCAAGGACGTGAACCTGCGCAAGAGCATTCCCTTCGTGTTCCTGCTGCTGATGGTGGTGGCGATCATCCTGGTCTCCTCCTACCCCCCGGGCGTGCTGTTCGGCCTGTTCGTAGTCTATGCCCTGTCGGGCTACGGCATGGCGGTGTGGAATTTCAGGAGAGGCAAGCCCGCGCCGAAAACGGCGGAGCAGGCATAGGAAATGAAAAAGGCCCGGGAAACCGGGCCTTTTTGCATTGGTGGGTGGTACAGGGATTGAACCTGTGACCCCTGCCGTGTGAATCGTAACCGATTGCCTTTTGTTAGAACATGTTGACCATTGAAACATTCAAATACAATGGCCTACGTTAGCCCGCCTTCTCTTATCTTAGCAGGATTTAGCGCGCTCGGTGGCGCAATTTTGGGGCAATTCCAGGTCGGCGAGCAACCGTTGCTTTTCTTCGTCAGACAGATGCCGTGCCCTGGCGATCCGGGCTGCACTCTTGCAAAAAAAATCCTGCCATAACTTCTCTTCCTCACTGGCGATTTCGCTCAAGTCCACTTCGATATCGACAGTTTTTCCCACCTTCTGTCGCCCCTGCAGGCGCTTCAACGTGCGCCGCAAAAAGGAAGAGGCGGCATGCATGCTAATGATGTGCTGAAAGATTGTCACGGTTTGCCAGGGGCTCAGCCAGCCGTTCCCCCAAGCTTGGGCAATTGCGCGTAGAAAATTGTCTCGCGTCATGGGCTGTCGCTCATTCACATAGCGGCGCCAATATCTCCCGTCGTGATCAGCATTGTCACTATGGGCAAGCAAGAGCTCTCGTTCCATCGTCGCGACCGTAACGACTGGGGCAAGGCACCGGTCACAGGGGTGGTCATCTAGGTCTTCGGGTGACAATTCGGTCGTGGGCTCCGCCCCTGGTACGGATGGAAAGAACGGGCTGTCATCTTCGTCTTCCACAGCAGGCCTTCTCATAGCCCAGTACAAGCAGTTGGATGCCCCTGCCTCGTGGCATGCCAACGTTCGTATGTATTCTAGGGTTGACGAGGTGTAATCGGCGGGCGGCGTGGTGAGGCGAAGCTTCTTAAGTCGGCGCGCTTGCCAATCGCGTAGCACATTGAAAACTGCCCAACGGTATTCCCGACCGTGCATCTGAGTGCCTCGATTTTTGTCCTCCCCTAATTGTCTCGGTTAGCTGCATTGTGTGCAACACCAGTTTCGGTTAACACGAGGAAGATCATGGAGCGCGACTATCAGCTTATAGAATGTTTGTCCAAGCTCGGGGACGACGTCATGGTGGGTGTTCAGGAGGTAGCGGCGTTGTGTGACCTCGCTCCTATTACCATTCAGCAACGGCGCACGAAGGGCCTGCCGGCACCTATTCCCGGCCCACGGCGGCTGCGCTGGCGACTAGGGGATATTCGGACCTGGATACGTGGCCGCGCGCAACAAGCTAGTGCTGGTAGGCGGAAAGAGAGGGCATGATGGCTAGACAGCGCATGTTGTCGGATGAGTTTTGGGACGACCCGGACCTTGCGGATCTCACCATTGACGAAAGATGCACTCTTCTGCTGCTTCTGACCTGCAAGCAGAGCAATGTGATCGGCGTCTATCGGGTGATCTGGCGACAAGTAGGGGCTGGCTCTGGTTGGACACACGATCAGGTCCTTAATGCGGCTCGCAACCTGAAGAAAAAAGAGGTCATTGATATTGATGAAGAGACCGGATGGGTATGGGTAAAAGAATGGTGGAAGCACAATTCGTTGCGTGGCGCTTTCACAGGCAACGTCGCCAAGAAAGCTGTGCAGGAACTGTCCAAAGTCCCAGAATTCTGGGAGCAGGATGTCCTGGGCTGGATCGCTGGCCACGATCCAGAAGGGGATTGCAAGCCGCTTCTAAGCCCCTTACAAGCATCAGGAGGTAACCCTACCACCAGCTTTATCTCTATTCCCACCACCACTGATGGTGGTGTGGTGGAGGATATTGATGGTCTGGTAGAGGCGGCTGTCTGGGCTGCTCGCAAGGCGGGGCCGATCAACAATGAGGCAGGCTTTCGCCATGCGGTGAAAAGGAGAATTCTTGCTGGTGGGCAAAATAATGAGGATATTCACACCCTGCAGGCCTGGCGTATCCACCAACAAGCGCTCGCGGCTGGACAAGAACGAGCGGCCAATGAACAAGCAATCGCCGCCAAACAAGCCTCGGCTTCGGATGCACGCGCCACCGAAGCCTCGACCTACTTTAACTCGCTTGATGATGTTACCCGTGCCATGTTAGTCGAGCGGTTCACGAACCACATCGCAGTTGCCAACCCTACGGTATTCCATCGCTACAAGAAAAGTGGATTTCAATCTAAGGCTGTAAAAATGGCTCTTCTCCAGTTCATTCAGACTGAGATGGCTGACCCAAAGACTGGTCCGAGCCAGCTGGAAGGGTGAAAACGCAGCGGACGAAAAAGAAAAACCAGACCGAACAAGCGGGCCGACCAGGTATTAAGACTGCATCCGGCCCAAAGCAGCCAGTCCGCAAATAGGCAGCAAGTCGGTTTTGTAGAAATAGTGGCCTCTTTGCACTTATATGACCACCAACCTGCTGTTTAAGTCAAAGTCGACAGCTTGAGATCGTCGTACCACTGGCGGTATATGGCCAAAAACCGCCAGACGATGGCGTTGATTAGTGCCTGGCGCGCTGGGAAGGTGTTATTAGCGTCGTTGAGCTTTTTGCCATGGGCCGGATTACACCGAGACCAGTAGCGGTCGAAATCGTCGGGGGTAATGAACGATGCGGCGCATTTGTTGGCATCTGTAATGCCGTATTTGGCTTCTTCGGCGCTAGTAGTTTTCAGTTTGATGGATGGAGCGACATCGCCATCGGATCGGTTGGCCTCTAACGGCCAGGCGCGCAGATTGCCGATGGAGTTGTGCCAGTCTTTGATGATTCGGGGCAAGCCCTGTAGCGTACCGCCGTTGCGCCCTTGCAAAAAACTTTGCGCGTAAATGTGGTCGTAGTCCCAAGGGCGATTTTTGTCTTCCAAAAATTCGGGAAGAGACGGGTCGAAATCGGAAAACCAGCGTTTGATCCAATCCCGCTGCACGTAAAGCAGCATGGACTTGTTGCCCCTCAGCGCGTCCATAAATTGGTTCCATGTGTCTCGGATGCGGTCGGGCACCGTTTCCCCTTCGGCCAGGTTTGCTTCTTGGAATATGGGATGGAGTGCATCATTGATGTCTTTGGGGCGCTTCTGGTCAATCAACCAATGCCACCAATTCCAATCCTTCCAGATGATGCTGTCAGATCGGCTGATGGTTTCCGTGCAGCCCTGGTATCCCAAAATGCACTTTTGCAAAGCCAGTTCTAACACGTCCGGGTTAAGCACAGGAATCATGTTCTGCTTGCCGTGGGTGTCGATGGCCATGGTTTTCAGAAAACGCTGGCGATTGAAAAAATCTGGCAATTTGTCTACATCCAAGGTTTGCAAGTCATGCCAGATGGCATCCACAGCACGGGGTTTGCTGTCGGCTTTGGCAAACCAGGCTAGCGCAGTCAAAAAACCCAGCACACGTCGTGCAGCAGGCATAGAAATAGTCGAGTCCACGGCGCCCAACTGCACCCCAGCGCCGTCGAACATCAATCGATCCAACCAGCAGAGAAACAGAAAAAACACATCAGGGGACTTTTGCGCTAATTCGCTAGCCAATATCGGGGGTAATCCATGTTGGTCCTTTGTCAAAAACCGATGCGCAGCTTCAAACACCTGCAAACCATCCCTGCTAACATAGTTTTTCAGATCTTCGGCAAATTTGGGGTGCTCTTTGTTTTGGCCGTCCATCAGGCGGCGAAAATCGTCGATACTAGAGGCCACAATCAGGCGAAGCTTGGAGGGCTTTTCGCCGGGGCGGGCGGTCTGCTGCGCCCGTTGATGCCGCGCTCGCACTAGGCGACTGGCCAGCAGCGCAATGCGGGCCGGCGTGGCCAACTTGTGCGTGAGCTGAGTAATAGCCTTGGGCGCGTCAATCCAAGAGGATTTGATGAGCGAGTACATTAACTCCTCCCCCCCCAGTGGCGTGCCTGCACTGTTGACGCGGATGAACAGGGTTTCAACGGGACTTTGCTGCCCGGAATCTGCGGTGGTGTGGGTTATTTTTTTCAGTGCGCAGAGGGGAACAACGTTGGCGGGAATGGCGTACTCGGACATGCGCTGCCACAGCAATGCCAGCATGTCATCCAACCGGGAGTCTGGGTCGTTGAATGCCCTCCGTACGGTGTCTTGCTGCGCGGACCAATGCTTAGTGTGGTCGGAGATCGGGGCTTTTTTCCCGTCAGCCATGGTTCTCATGAAGGCCAGTTGCTGAATGGCTTGCCACGCACGGCCTTTGGCTTGAGCGACAGCACCCTGCGTTTCGTGCAGGGCCTGTACCAGCAGGGACACGGGTACCGGTGACACTGCATCCCACGGCCACACAGCATGGAGCGGAATATCGTGCGGTTTAGCTGCGTCGTACAAAGGAAAACTGGCAGCCCTGAAGGCATGCAAACTCTGGCGAATTTGATGCTGGGTAATGCGCCTCTCGGGGTCCACAAGCGAATAACCCCACGGATGGGCGCGTGTCACGGTGCGAAACACATACGCCACATCCCTCCCATTCGGTGGCGGCGCCAAATCTATCCATAAAACGCTTTTCACGTCAGCCGCAAGGGGCATGCTGCGCCAAGGGCTCAAAAAACCCAAGGCAATGCCAGTGGCCCGTTGCTGGCCATCCAGCAGCATGTGGGTGGGCCGCAGTGCGCACGCCGACCGGGTTTGGTGTTTGAAACTTTGTTGCCCCAAGCTAGCATCAAATGGCGAAAGCAAGAAAGCGCCCAAGGGAAAACCTTGAAAAATAGAATCCCACAGGGCTTCGATTTGCCCCACCTTCCACACCGCTCCGCGCTGCAGTGCCGGCAATTCGGCTATGCAGCGGGGGTCGGGCTGGGCCGATGGATGGTCAATTTGCCATGCGGCAATCTCGGGCAGTGTCAACAGCATGACGTTAGCTCCCCTGCCTTTTTTAGCATGTTCTGGTCGCTGGCTCATTGTGTTTCTCGGTGTGTCCCTGGGGCCATGTGTCTCAATAAGGCTTTCTTCACGACGCCTGAAATGAGACTGGCCCTGGTCAACTCAGGCTTGAAAAATGGAGCACCGCATATCACTGGTCAACACCGTTAGGTCGTGATTCGGTTCCAAGACGTATTCCGGCCAGGAATCCGCGATGTTCTTAACCGACTCGTGGCGCGGCAAACCACCGGGATAGGCACAGGACCGTGCCATATCGATAATTTGTTCGAGAACATCGATAGTGGTCCGTTCGCCAATCACAGCAGGAATCGTTATGCGGAGCTCGGTTGCGTCCGCCACTAGGCATATGTGGACGAGGTGCTTGTGTAACGTTCGTGTGTTCCCCAGAAGTCGCGTGTAGTCAAAATGTCTGGGACGGGAACCACGAAGAAAGATGGTGACGTCGTAAAGAATGCCTGCCCGGCCAGCCACAGGGATTGCCCAATCCGACCACGGCTGCGCGGTTGTCTCTATGCTGACGCCAAACCAACAATCATCTGGGATTGACCCAATCCTTGCCCATTCCCCCTTCTCGACCTCAACCCACGGCAACAAGTCAAGCGACTGAAAATGTGCTATCACGGGGTCACTGGTAGGTGGTAGCACAGGATGCTTGTCGTTGTATGACGTACAGAACGTCCAAAAGCCTTTGTCTAGATCTCGCAGCAAGTGCGTTACGCGATCTAGATCGCGTTCGTTTCCCTTCCGGAAATGGGCGACGCGATGCCGAACCTGCGCGACTTCATCCATTCTTGCATCCCATATCTTCTCGGGCGGGAGAAACGGGTCAAATAGCCGGCGGTTCTCCGTAATAATCCGCCGAAGCTCTGACAGTTGCGCATAGCTGAGCAGATCTTCCTCCGGTGTATCCATATGGATAAGAGCTTTGGCGGCTTCTTGAGATCGCTCAGCCGCCCTGCCAATCTTGCTCGTGGCCCTCCATTGGTCACCCGCAAAGGCTCGTAGTTCGACATACACCATCAGACGCAGCCAAGTCTCGAACTGCCAAAGCCGCGAATATGTCTTGATGGTTTGTTCGGGCACATCACATACGTCATATGCCCGACGGCGCGGGAACGCTTGCTGGCTTTCGAGCTGCCACCCCGCGTCATCGCCTAAGAGGGATGCATGCACCTGACCCATCTGCAGTGATTGCGGCCTGAACCATGCCTGGACTCTTTCAACGAGGTCCTCGAAACTCTTGCACGCGATGATGCCCTCGCTTGGTTTAACGAAAGCTGCGTCTGGGTCGCTAAAGCTGTTAGAGCTTCCACCGCACCACAAAGGGGATGCATCCATGAAATACTGCACAGTGCGCACCATCTGTGTGTAGCTTAGGCCCAGATCGCCCGCCAGGCCCTTCAATGACTTTACTTCATTGCGACTCGCTGGGTCTTTGTAATGTTGCCGCAAGAGATTGAAAAGGCGCTCGCAGCGATCCAGCTCCGCCAAGATAGCGTCGTCTTCCAATAAGGTCAGGACAACGAACGAAACTCGGTACCTATCATTGTCGCGCTTTAGCAGCTGCTGCGATTCCAAAGCATCCAGCTTCTCCAGCCAATCCTCATGATCAGCACGATATGAGACTGCGTCGATGAACGGAGGATCGCCTTCGCTAAGACGGAACACATCCAGAAGAATTAGAGCAGTGAGATGATCAATGGGGACAGCGGACATTGTTGAATCGTCTTCCGATAACACCTAAGCCTTCAACCATGAGAGCAAGCCGATTTGCAGGAGCATCGCTGATCAGTTTTCTTGGTACGCGCGGTCGATGAGCGCTTTCGCTTTCTCGAGGTCAGCCGGTACTCGCAGGACGACTTCCAGGTCACCCGTGCCCCAATGTCCAATCTTGCTCACGTCCCGTGTGAATCCAGGCTGTAACTCGACCGTCGCGGGATCGAGCTTCAAAGTGAGAAACACGTGTGGGTCCTGCTTCGAGACCAGCGACATACAAACGAAGTTCTTTAGCCGGCGAAACGCCACGTAGAGCTTGAGCGGCTTCTCGATGATGTCGTCGCCCTGTGCGAGGATATAGCTACGCGCTTGCTCGAATAGCGACAACAGCTCAGTCGATGCCGTCGCAATTTGGTCGGCATGAGTCTTCATCGCCAGTGTCGCGGCAGCCGGTGTCTTGGTTGGCTTAGCATCTGGCACAGATTCGTCAGATTCCACGGCCCCTTGGGTACTTGCCGCACTAACGCCGTTCACCAGCTCTAATAGAAGCAATTCCTCGCCAAACAACTTGTAACGGATCAACTCAATATTACGATTGATTTGAGCAACCGCATGCTCATCGTATCTCGTGAAATCCGCCGCTATGCACAGCAGGCGAGTCCCGCTCCACTCGATCTTTTCCGCGTCGCCCTTCCCTAGCTTATCCATCACCAGCAGGCGGAAGTCGGCTTTGTGATCCAACAACCAGTCCAGGTAGAACAAGCCCTGATTGATGACATTTTCGTTGCTGTACCGCTTGTACTCGACGATCACCGGGCAACCGTTTTCGTCGAGCCCTAGGGAATCGATACGACCCCGATGTTTGGCTCCCGTGCCGAACTCAGTAGCAAGAAAGCGCACTCCGAGAAAAGTCTCCATCTGGGATTCAATCAAGCGCTGGAGTGATTTCTCAACTGCGGCAGACCTTCCCGGAAGTTCCGCAGCCTTATTCGCCGCGTAATGGAAGAGCTTCACGTCACTCATAGCGAACTTTCATGAGGTCAACTGCGTAGGCCGGCGGCCACATCCCGAAAAGACGCAAGGGCAGCCTCTAGATGGTCGATGATCTCCTGCTGAAGCACATCAGGTGGAGGCAATTGATCCAAGTCATCCAGAGAATCATCCTTCAGCCAGAAGATGTCCAGGCTGGCCTTGTCGCGAGCAACGAGATCATCGTATGAAAAATATCGGAAGCGTTCGGTCTCCTTGCGCTCGTGACGATTCTCCGGGTTGTAGCAGGCGATAAAATCCTGAAGATCATCGAGTTTCAATGTCTTCGTTTTCAGCGTGAAGTGCTTGTTGGTGCGCAGGTCGTAGATCCACACCCCCTTGGTATGTACTTGGCCATCCTTCGGCTTCGCATCGAAGAACATTACGTTGGCCTTCACGCCTTGGGCGTAGAAGATACCCGTAGGCAAGCGTAGGAGCGTATGTACGTCACAGTTCTCCAGAAGCTTGCGGCGGATTTTCTCGCCTGCACCACCTTCGAATAGCACGTTGTCTGGCAGGACCACGGCAGCTTTCCCGTCCACTTTCAACATGCTAAAGATATGTTGAAGGAAGTTGAGCTGCTTGTTCGACGTGGTTTCCCAGAAGTCCTGGCGCTCGTAGGTGAGCGCGTCCTTATCCTCCTCGCCCTCCTCGTTGGTGATGGTCATGCTGCTCTTCTTGCCGAAGGGCGGATTGGCCAGCACATAGTCCACTTTCTGCTTCGGCTCGGCAATCAGGGCATCGGAGCGTTCCACTGACGGTTCGCCGTCCAGTTCGCCGATGTTGTGCAGGAACAGGTTCATCAGGCACATGCGGCGGGTATTCGGCACGATCTCGTTGCCGTGGAAAGTCTTGTCGCGCAGGAACTCCTTTTGCCGCTTGTCCAGCTTGGCTCCAGGGCGGGTCAGCCAGTTGTAGGCGCCGAGGAAAAACCCGCCTGTACCGCAGGCGGGATCGGCGATGGTTTTCATGGGTTCGGGGCGCACGCAAGCCACCATCGCTTCGATAAGTGCACGAGGCGTGAAATACTGGCCGGCGCCGCTCTTGGTGTCTTCGGCGTTTTTCTGCAGCAGCCCCTCGTAGAGATCACCCTTGGTGTCGGCATCCAGACTGATCCAACTCTCCGCGTCGATCAGTTGCACGAGCCGTGAGAGTTTCGCCGGGTCCTGGATCTTGTTCTGTGCCTTGAAAAAAATGGCGCCAAGCATGCCCGGCTCATTTCCCAGCTTGTGCAATATAGCCAGGTAGTGGGATTCCAGCGGTTCGCCTGTCTTGCTTCGCAGGCTGGCCCAGTCGTAGCCCTTTGGGATGCGGGTATTGCGGTTGTATGGTTCCTGCGCATACTCGTGCGCGAGCTTCAGGAACAGCAGATAGGTCAACTGTTCCAGGTAGTCGCCATAGCCCACGCCGTCATCGCGCAAGGTGTGGCAGAAGTTCCAGACTTTCTGGACAAGCGTCGATGTATTCATATGCAGACACCAAGTTCCCTGTTCAATTTTCGAATCAGACTACGAACTAGACCCGCGTACTCTGCATGATCGCAAGCTTTAGATGCAATATTCTTGATCGCTTTCTCATATAATATTGGGTCTGAAGATTTCACGCTCATGGCTAGCTGGGCTTGCAGCTCTATATCGACCCACAGCCTTTTTCTGGAATCCACCAGCGCTGGATTATTGAGGTTATACAGCGTTATCGAAGAAAAAGCCCGATTCACTTCAATGTAGTCATCGGCGGCAGGCAAGCAACTGCCATCACTCATGAAAATCAACCCCTCGCAGTCCGCCTGACGCAGTGGATCGTAAAGCAGAGGCGCCTCGACCCTAAGGTCGGAGCTCCTAGATGAAACCCGCTTTGCCTCCTCTAATAGAGGAAAATAATTTCCCTTCCCCGCAACAATTCCGTCTGGATTGGTCCATCGACAATTGCAATTCTTACAAGCCACCCGAAAATTCTTGGTATTAACCGCCAGCCAAAAGTAACCAGGATGACCTGGCACCGAAGTGACACGGCGCTTGGGGCGAAAGTGCTCAATAACCAGTTCAGAACGAGGAAGTTTTCGCTCGCAATACCAACACTTTCCGCCAAAATGAGCGACCAACTTGTCGGTCACCCAGGAAGGAATACCGGCAAGCTCATCAATCAAAGTCGATCGCTTCGTCATATCTACGGCACAATCAACCGCCCTCAACTTTCTCCGCAACCAAGCTCTCTTTCGAATTCTGATTACAGGCGGCTTATTAACAAAAATCATTCTTTGCCACCGCCTTTTGCATCCACTGAAATACCGAGTGTCTTGAGCAGGAGCTTTCTGGCGATTCTTCGTCGCAGTGGAGACCCTGGGTATTCTGATAGGCCATCCGCACATTTCGAATTGCCCTCAACAAGTTCACTTCTGGCTCGCGAATACTCTTCCATCACAGGGTCCATAAATGCGTGACGGAACTCAGCCCCCTGCAAAATCTTCTGAGCGGTAGCCAATCTGCTCTCTTCTTCCTCTGTGAGATCTGCCTTGCGCGATAGCATTGCCTCTGTTTCTAAAGCCTTCTGAGTTACACGATCAAGTGAAGAGGCGAGCCGAAATAGGTCGCTAGTTAGTAGACCTGCAAACCCCATTCCCCTTGGGTTGAAGGTTGGCTGCATGGCGGTGGTGTTATTCGACTCACCTTCGCGAGAAAGTATTTGAACCTGCTCCCTAGAAAGCTCGGCAATAGCCAATGGGTTGTGGGTCGTCAGCAAGACGTGACTGGTTTCCTCCTGCTGTATACCGCTCGCGATGAACTTCTGAAGGTAAGAGATGTAGTCCACGCACCACCGCGGGTTTAGGTGAGTGTCCGGCTCATCCAGTAAGAACAGACTTTCATCCTCAGCTGTGAAGCGCAGTAGGCCAAGCACAGTCAGAAGCTGCTGCTCCCCTTCGCTCAGCTCGCGAAAGGTCACACTGCCATCGTTCGTCTTCAGACGCACTCGAATGCGCACCTCTTCGATAAGTTCGGAAACGTAGGTGCTCTCTAAGTCTCTGAAAAACTCATTCGGAGACTGCTCACCGACCAGCGCCCTAAGCGACTCAACGTCCTTGATGTACAAATACTTGTATTCGTGCTCCGAGGTATTCTTGTTCCAAATGGATTTTGGCAATTTCCGCTTGATCGAAATTGGCGCTACTGACGCGTTCATCAATCGATCAAGGAAGCGCTGAACCAAGCCTCTCGCGTACCAAAATCGATCATCGCCGGCCTTCGAATTCCAAGGTGGCTCCCGCAGCACAAACAGGACGGACTCAACTCCATATTCGGGGTCAATCCCGAGTTCGTCCAGCATGAATTTCTTTACTATTTCGTCAGGCCTAATTAAAAAGGCCAACAAAACAAATTGGCTATGAACTGGCAGTGCGTAGAAAAGCCGCTTTGGTGCGGGGTCTTCCTCAGAGTTTAAAAGATCTTGGTAGTAGTTCTTGAGGTAGGGCAAAAAGATCTCATGCATGCGCGAGCTCTCGCCCGAGTAGTAGCTAAACACGTAGCGCGGCAGGTACTCACCTTCGGCGTTCAGGAAAGCGCTGAGCTTGAGGGCTTCACCCGGCGGTGACGTGTCTGCGTCCTCGCTAAAGTCAACGAGTTTATTGACCAGATCGTTCTGCTTGATCTGCTGCGCATCAGCTATGCGAACCCGAATGCCTTCTTTGTCGCGATCCGGATCGGCATCAATGCGGACGTAGCGCAAGGTTTCGCCCGCACCCATGTAGTAACTAAGTTGAAAGGCAAAGGCAGGGACACGCTTCTTGGCGATCAGGTCGCGAAAGATGATGGCCAGCGCCTCCAGCACGTTGGACTTGCCCGTGCCGTTCCATCCAATTACCACTGTGACCCAATGTCCCTGGTCAAAGTCAATGGTGACGTTCTTCAGGTTCTTGAAATGATGCGTCCGGCTGTCCTTCGCGCTGCCAATGGTGAGCTTGTCGAGGCGCATGGTCGGTCAAGCCCCTAGCTTCAGGCGGTCATGCAGCTTGCGACCTTGTGTATCGATCACAGCCTGCACCTGCAAGCGCCCCGCCTGGTCCAGCTCGCGCAGTTCAGCATAGAGGGCTTCAACTTGCTCTGTTTGTGCGCCGTTAGCTACGCCACAGCGGCGGAAGGCTTCTTGGGCAGACACCCAATCGCCCGCCTCGGCGAGCACCTGTTCAAGTTTGCGAAACACGGTGGCGATCTCCTTCTGCTGTTTGGTTTTGCGCGCTTTTGGCTGTTTCGCGCGTTCCGCCCGCTCGGCACGAATGCGCTCCAGCAAAAAACTGGCGGATTCGTCGTCGGGGTCTTGCGGGACGAGTTGGCCGGAGAAAGCGGCCTTAAGGATGTTCTTCCTTTGAGCATCAGCCTGCTTGAGCCCCAACTCCACCGATTTATCTTGGGCATCCAGAGCCTCAATCTGGAGTGTGAGCTGAGCCAACAGCTCTCGCTGTTCCGCCGCCGGCGCAACTGGCACGGGAAAAGCTCGCAGGATGCCCATGTTGATCGAAGCAAGATTGGTCGTTTGCTTACCGGCCGTCTGGAACCATGTCTTGCCGAAAGTGTTGCCGTGGTGCGAAACCAGTTCCGGCACGATTTCCGGCAGATAGGGGCGCATACGAAACACGTGGTTCTGATGGATGCAATTCACGACTTCATCGCGCCAGACCCAGCCCCGCCCGAGCTTGTCTCGGTCACCGCCCTCATTGAACAATACATCGCCATCCCGTAGCGTCAGCTCCTCGATATCGCGCTCTGTCGCCAGGATGGTTTTGACCTCGCTGAGATCGAGGTAGCCGCGTTGGACATTAGCCACTCTAAGATAAGGCACCTCGCGTACTGGGATGCTCGCATCACGCTTCGTACCTTTGGCTACGCCCGACACAATCTCGCCTAGCATATCCAGGCTTGCCCACACCCATCCCTCCGGCAACGCCGGCAACTCGCTGGTATCCGGCTGCACTGGCTCCGGGTACTTGTCCTGCCAGCCCTTGGGCGGGGTCTTGCCTTGTTCCTTGAACTTGGCGAGTTGCCTCGCTTCCCAACGGGCCCGGCGTTCGAGGACGATGCGCTCCAGCAGTTGTGCGCCGGCCTCGGCAGGGCGGTTGTGCGTGCGCCACTCGGTGGTGAGAGCCCCTTCCATTGCCGCCTTCAGCAGCGATTGCCGGTATTGCGCGAGCTTCTTCTGCGCCGCCTTGAGTTCGGCCACACCAGCGTCGAGGTCGGAGAGCAGTTCTTCGAGTTTCTCGACGATGCGGGCTTGCTCGGCAACGGGAGCAATTACAAGTGGAATCTGCTTCAATGCCGAGTTGGTCAATTTGAGGCGCGTCGAGCCTGACACGAATGGGTGGTAGTCGATAGTGTTTAACTGATAGCAAAGAAAACGATTGTCGACGAGGCCCGCAGCTCCGCTCAGAACATGTGCATGGTTGTTCACCCAGAAGCGCCCTCTGGCGAAATATGCCTTGTCCTTTGACGCGTCGAGAAATGGGGCGCCGTCTTCACCGACCAGAATCCGCTCGCCGTCGGTCCGATAGCCGTCAATCCACCCAACTTGGCCTGTCGCGCCATAGTATGGATAAAGCTCGGAGTCGTTCTTGCCTGAGATTCGTTTCTGCCGTTCCGAAGAATTGATTGGCTCGCGCTCGAAATCGAGAACATCTACTGCATCGTCGAGCGTGGTTCTGGCCCACCCAGTCGGTAGTTCACTACTCACGCCACCAACTCCTCATTCATCTCTTTCATCAATTCGTCCAACTGACTGCCGAATACCGTCCAGGCCCGCTGTAACCCGCCCTTGTCGGCCAGTTCTGCGTAGTCGAAATCCTCGCGGCCGATGCTGCAACTGCTGGCGATGTGGTCCTTAATCAGGCGCAGCCACTCGGTCTGCTCAGGCGTGAAGGCAGTGGCGCGCTGGGCGTTGTGGCGGAAAATCCATTCCTGGAAGCGCTTGTCCACTTGCTCGCTGAAGGGCTTGAGTTCAGTATCCAGCCCGATGGCGAACCGTACCAGGGCGACGAGGTCGGTGAGCTGGCGCTTGGCTTCTGCGCCCTTGACCTGGCCAGCCTGCACTCGGGCGTAGGCACTCCACAGCCGCTCGGTCGTGAGCATCAGCGGTGGTCGGCTGAGATGCTCGTGCAGCTCCTCGATCATGTCGAAAGTCAGTTGGCGGCGCTGGTAAGGCTGTTGGTAGAAAAAACCTAGGGCCGCGATCTCGTCCTTGTGCTGCCTGATGTAGCCCACGAAGGTCTGAATGACCTTCCGGGCCTGCGCCTCAGCCTGTTCGCTGTAGCCGGAGAAGGTCACCTGGTCGAGATTGATGTGGTCGATCAACTGCTCGCGCTCGCGGCGGGCAGCTTCGATCTGGTCGCGCAGTTCGGGTTGGTCGAAGGGAGCGCAGGCGGCAGCGACCCGCTCGGCGCGTGCGGTGGCGATCTCCTCGGGGGTGAGCGTGTCCTCGGAACGGGTGACGCCGCTGGCTCGGGCGGTGGCCAGGGCGGATTCGACGATCTTGTCCGGATCGAGGGCGGCAATCAAGTTCTTGCCCAGCTCGGCGATGGGAATGCCGCCTGAGGCCTTTTCGATGCGCGCCTTGGCCTTGTCGTCCAGCTGTTTGGCTAGGCGCACCAGGCGGTTGGCGAGACTCAGCACCGTATCGTCGTCCCGGTGGCCGATGGCGATGCCTTGCAGCAGGTCTTTGAGCGGAACGGTGGGCTTCTTCTCAAGCGGGCGGCTCTCGGTCTTGAGCGACTTCTCCACGCCCACGGCGTCGATAAGTACGAAGCGCGTCTTGGCGCTGTCGGCGCTATTGGACACACGCTTCAGGTCGTCGAAACCGAGGCTGCGCACGCCACGGCCCTTCATCTGCTCGTAGTAACCTCTGGAGCGGACATCGCGCATAAAGAGCAGCACCTCCAGAGGCTTCACGTCGGTGCCGGTGGCGATCATGTCGACGGTAACCGCAATACGCGGGTTGTAGTCGTTGCGGAAGCTCGCCAGGATGCTGTCCGGGTCCTCGTTGGCGTTGTAGGTGACCTTCTTGCAGAAGGCATTGCCCTGGCCATAGACCTCACGCACGATGTTGATGATGTCGTCGGCGTGACTGTCGGTCTTGGCGAAGATGAGCGTCTTGGGGACTTCGCGGCGGTTGGGGAAGATTTCCGTTTCCACCGCCGTTTTCATGGCCTGGATGACCTTACGGATCTGGCTCGGATTGACCACGGACCTGTCCAGCTCCTTGCCGGTATAGGTCGTGTCGTCCTCGGTTTCCGCCCAACGCTTCTTGCGGGTTTTCCGATCGCGGTGATCGACCCACTCCTTGGCCTTGAGCTCCGCGCCCTTCTTGGTGATCTCCGTTTCGATCTCGTAGACGTCGTAACCGACGTTGACGCCGTCGGCCACGGATTGCTCGTAGGTGTATTCGGCCACTACGTTTTCGTTAAAGAAGCCGAAGGTGCGCTTATCGGGCGTAGCGGTAAGGCCGATCAGGAAGGCGTCGAAGTAATCCAGCACCTGCTTCCATAGGTTGTAGATGGAGCGGTGGCACTCATCGATGATGATGAAATCGAAGGTCTCCACCGGCACCGCCGGGTTGTAGCGGACCAGTTTTGCCTGGGCCTGCGTCTGCTGGACTTCGTTGAGGGACACGTCCTCGGCTGAGTCCTCGATGGGCTCGCCCGAGAGAATGGAATACATGCGCTGGATGGTGGAGATGCAGACCTGCGCGTGCGGATCGATGGTCGCCGAGGCAAGGCGCTGCACGTTGTAGAGTTCGGTGAATTTGCGGGCGTCGTCGGGTGGCGTGTAGGCCATGAACTCCTGATGGGCCTGCTTGCCGAGGTTGCGAGTGTCCACCAGGAACAGGATACGTTTGGCGCCGCCGAACTTGAGCAGGCGGTAGACCGATGTGATGGCGGTGAATGTCTTCCCTGCTCCGGTGGCCATATGCACCAGGGCGCGGGGCTTGTTCTCGGCCAATGACTTTTCCAAGCCTGTGACGGCACTGACCTGGCAGTCACGCAGATTGCGCTCGGGCAGCGCAGGCATTTGTTCGGCCAGGCGGCGACGCAGGGTGTCGGGCTGAGCAAACCAGGCAGCCAGTAGTTCGGGCTTGAAGAACTGGAATATCTCCCGAGAGCGCGGCACCGGGTCGTGGCCATCGGTAAAGCGGATAATCTGCCCGGTGCTTTCAAACAGAAAAGGGAGCGGTGAAGTCTGAACTTGCCACTTGAGAGCGGAGTGTGCGTATCGCTCGGTTTGGCTTTCATGGGCGGTGATGTTCTCACCAGCCTCATCACGCTTAGCTTCGATGACGCCCACAGCCTCACGTTCGACGAAGAGGACATAGTCCGCCGGCCCCGTGTCCGTTGGGTACTCTCGGACAGCGACCCCAAGTCCTGCGGACAGATTGGTTTGCTTAAAGTCTTGGATCACCCAACCGGCTAATGCCAGCTTTTCATCTATGAGTTGCCGGGCTTTTTGTTCTGGCGACATCTAGTCCCTAGCGTCAAGGTTCGGTCTAACTGGTTGATGACATCCTCAATTGTCCCCCATTTTTCCGGAACAACAAAGGCTTGACTATCAGAATACGCAGTAGCTCAACGTGGGTGCCCTTGAGCGACTTGCGGATCCGGCCAAATTCATGCCCTCGATCGCGCCACAGCTCTCGGGCCACCTTCGAATGGCGGCCAAACCGCTTCGGCCCAGGTGCCGCCTTCAAAACACAGTGCCGGAATGTCCGCTCCACCTCTGGGAACAATCTAGTCCCAGAAGCCCTAGCCTGCTTTAGATTGCCGCCATTCGCGCCACCGCCGGAGTCGTGGCGGTTTCGAGCGTTATTAGGCGGCACTTAGGAGTGGAATACGCGTTCTATTGCCAGTTGAGCATTGGTTTCAAAACTGAAAACCCTGGCGCCGAGCATTATGGATTGTGATCTTCAAAATACACCCTGGTATCTCCCCCCGTTACTGCTCAAGCGTAACGCAAACAGGTAACGTTTTTTCGCCGGAGCAGTAACGGGACTAGGTAACGCTAAATTTTCCTGATACCGCCCACGCACGTCGAGCCTTTCCCGTGAGCCGATCACGTTCTGCCTGCTGAAGAATTGGCGCCGAGCAAAACCTGTAACCAGAATTGCAGCCCCTCTCCCCCGCTGCCGTGTTGGCAAGGAAATGGGACCTTGGACCCTGGCTTGACTGTTGACTGATGGGGGGCGAATGGTTGGGGCATGGGTGCCGCATGGTCGCAGCGTGGGCCCGGCGTGGGTGACGCGTGAACGAATAAACGTTAGTGAGTTACAGGGGCGGTGGGCAAACAGTGGTTACCCCGGGTAAAAAGCTCGTGTAATCAATGTACGGATGAGTGCGCCCATTTAGGTTTAGGGACCTTGTGCATTCGATGGGCGTGAACACGGATGGGCGTGGCGTGAACGAATTACTTAAAAGGGGAGGGCAATGGAATATGGAATCTGCCCAGCTCATTGAATTTGATGCAACCCAAGGAGATGATTTCATGCCGTCTACGCCCACGCCGACGTGCCGTCCCCTGCGCGTCGTAGATTAATTAAGCAGTTGCACTTGCGGACAGGTTTCGCACAATGGGGCGCTTATTTCGCCTCCACCCTGGAGTTGTCGAGCATGCGGGTGGTACGGTTGTCGTCACCCATTGAGTAGTCGCGAACAATGCCCTTCTTGTCCAGGAAAACAACCAGAGACCGCTGTTCTACGCGCTGTTTGCCCAGGAACACCCCGGCCACGGGAACGTAGCTCACCGCATCGGACTGGGCTTTGGTGTAGTCCCAGGTGAGGGTTTCCTTGCCGCCCGACTCCTTCATGGTGCTACTGGGCTCGTTCAGCCGTGCAATCAGCTCGGCCTTGGTGGTCTTGCCCTTCTGGATGAAGCTGATGTCGGAGGTTTCCACCTTCGTGCCGTAAGTGGAGGCACAGCCGGTGAGCAGGGTAGCGAGGAGGGCAAGGCAGAGAAGGATGAATTTCATGGGTGGTTTTTCCTTTATAGTTGTTTACTGGCGACGGTTACCTGACCCGAAATAGTTCATCGAACTTGGTCATCACCATGGGGTAGATACGACCATCCGCAGTAACGGCGGTCGGCACGGATGAGGGGAATTTCACGGGGAAGGCGCGAGACAGGAAGGCGTAGTCGTCGGGATTTTCTGGGCAGGCGCCGGGCGCCGGAGCCTTGCCCTTCAGAATGAGGTCGTTCCAGGCGGTCGCCGGGTCTGGGGCGCACAGGACGGCCTTGAGCAGGGGCTTCGCCCGAGCATCCATGGAATACCGTAAGGCGGTCGGAATAATATAAACCGTGGCGTCCAGGGTCTTTGCCTGCTTCGCGAAAGCCTGCTCCAACCCCCGGCAGGTCGGGCAATCGTAGGCAGTGAACAGGAAGACTTCACGGCGTCCCGAACCAAAACGGTAGGCAATCAGCCTCTCCCTGGGGATCGCAGAGAGGAATTCCCGGAACAGCTGCTGGGATTCCTGGGGATTTAAGTCCTGACCGCGGCGCGGGCCGGAGAGATACGAATAGCCGGTTGAGCTGTTACCCACGTAGGTGAACTTCCCGTCGACGTAGACGCGGGGCTCGTTGAAGCTGAAATAAACGCCATAGAGCTCTGGCAAAAGGCTTTTGCGAACGGCGGAGGGCTTATCGACCAGGTTGGCGCGAAGTTGGGTAAGAAGTGAGCTCTCGTCTGCAAGGGTTGGCGCAGTATTCAAGAGCAAACACGAGGCCACCACCAAAGGGGTCGCGAGTTTCCGGCGCATACGGTCTCCATGCCGTTGATTACTATAAGTGACAACGATAGCATGGGGATTGTTGAATTGTCACTCATAGAGTGTCGCCGCATAGTGGTTAGATTCGTAGCATCTTTTTCTTTTGGAATGAGAAAAAGATGCAGGGAGACCCCCGGAAACTCTTTGGCAAACGCCTGGCCCAGATCAGGAAGGCTAAGGGGTGGTCACAGGAGAAGCTGGCGCTGGAAAGCGGGCTTGCCAGAAGCTACGTTGGCGGCGTTGAGCGGGGGCAGCGGAACATTGCATTGGTGAACATTTGCCGGTTGGCAGAGACGCTGGGGGTTAGACCCTCAGAGCTGATGGAGTTCAGTAGCTGAAGAGGTGCTTGCGGCACGTAACTGCTTGCCCCAGAGGGTCAAGGGGTTATAAGGCGGGTGCCCATCGGAAACAAGCCGGACAGCAATGCGCCGTTGCTCAGTCGGTCCCTGTACGGTGGTCAACAATTACCAGCGTCAGCGGCTATAGCGGGAAGGTAAAGGCGGCGTGTGGTGGAGGGCCAGTCAAGTTCCGCTAGAACTCCCTTACGATATTGCGCTCGACTTAGCATGATCACGTGGTAATGATCGTGGTATATGAAGGCACCAGGAGCTGTGCCCAGATTCTCTACGGCCAACTCAAGCCAGTGCAGTAATTTCCGCTGAATATCCTCATGTGTCAGCTGCAGGAGTTGATGCCGTGCCTCTCCATAGTCATAGAAGAGATCAATCCCAGGCAAAATATTGAGAATCATGGATCGACGTTCCAGCTGGCAGGCACAGAGGAATTGCACCGCATCGTCCAGGTTAAGCTGCATTTGTCGCTCTCCTGTTTCTTGGTCACCAACGTGATTTTGCTTACCTAGGCATCGGGGCGCCGTCTGGCGCTCTTTGGCGCATCCCTGGGGGCATAGCTCTTCACGGCACCGTGCCCTTCGGAAACATCACAGTTCCATTAGAAAATCAAAACTGTAATCCATGCCACCCGCCAGAAATTCCCGCTCATAGCCCCGCTGATTGCTCACCACGCGGCAGTCATTCTCCGCAATGAACTTGATATTGGTGTGCGTATGCCCATAGCACCAGACATCAATTCGGTGTTTTTCCATGAGCCACGCAAGGTCCGTGACAAAGTACGGCGTGATGTTTCCGCCCTGGTGCTGCGGCGCTACACATCTGCGGTGTGGCGCAAAGTGCGTCACGACGATGGTCTTGCCATCAAAGGGTTGCGCTAACGTCTCATCCAGCCATCGCACGGATTTGCGATGAAGGGCCAGCGTATCCTTGGGCTCCAAGAGACGCCCGCCATGGGCCTCGATCAACCGGTAGTCGTTAATGGATTTTCGTGCGATGGCCATGGAGGCCTCGACCATATCCTCCCCATAGAGGCTAAATCCGCTCCATAGCGTACAGCCAAGGATGCGCAGCCCTGGCAATTCCAGCGTATTACGCTCCAGGAAATGCACTGGTTTCCAGTTTGGCTTTTGCATCTCGGCCAACAGCCCGAGATGTGCGTCGTAATACTCGTGGTTCCCAGCGACATAGACCACTTTCGGAGCATTGGGTCGGTTAGACAACGTTGAAACCGCCCATTCCAAACCATGGGTGTGGCGGCCAATATCTCCCGCGAGAATGATCACGTCCACGTCAAGGGAGGGCGGGGCCCAAGTACGCCCGCGCATGAGTTCGAGGTGGATGTCCGAATAAAGGGCAAACTTCACGCTAGTGCCTCCCTTAACCGTAACTCCTCCTCCCCTCGAAACCCATCAGCACACAGAATCAGTTGTGGGCAGCTGGGTGGAAACAGCCGGGGGTCGTCATCCAAGGCCAGCCAGTTTTTCGTTATCTGACCGCTCTCGGCTAGGTAGGCCTGGATTTCATCGTATCGCGGATGTTCGGGATACGGTGGCCACTTCGTCGTGATCACCGGAGTCATTCCAGCTATACGCGGTACGATGTCCGACGAAAAGACCTCGATGACCTTCTCCCACGGACGTCCTTCACGCCAGGAACTGGTGATGACAATTTCCACCTCTTGGAAGTCCCGCAGCACATTCTCTAGGCGAGGAAGGCAGGAGAATAGCCGGTTCTCAGCATCAGACAGGTCGTGCCTGGGAAAAAAAGGGTGCAGTACTCCGTCAAAGTCGAGAAAAAGAAGCGGGTTGCCAGCTCTTATCATGCTATGTCCACCTTCTAGTAAGAGACTTCGCGCACGTTTCCTATGTCCGACGCATCCGTGGCCCCCTCCGAGGCGCCGCTTCCGGTGCCTCGACAATCTGAACTTGCATCTGCCCCGTTTTGAGCATGAACAACTCCCACAGCCCTATCGGCATCGGAGTTTTTCCCGATTCCCAGTCCTGCCACGTTCGGTAGCTAGGCGAATAAACCACCGCTGCTGCCTGGGCTTGGGTAAGCCCGGCCTTTTTGCGGGCACTCCGTATAGCCATGGGAAGCGGCGGGCTTAAGCTTTTGAATGGGCGGGGAACCGGCTTTTCTTTACTCATAGCGATGTCTTTTAATATACACGGTGTACGTGCATATTAAAAGGAGGGATTGCAAGCACATTTAACTCGGAACAGGTGGTTAGGGGTTGTGACGTGGTGTCAGTATAAATCCACGTTCATGTGCGTGAATGGGTCGGACCGTTACGTATTCCGGTCGCGTCGACTACTCGTGCTGGGTGCTGAGCTGTTCATAAGACAACAATATTCACTTGCTTCCCAAACACTTCTTGGACCGTCGGAACTAAGTGATCATGGTGGCTCAGGAAAATGACCTGTGTTTGCTCGGATAACGCGGCAAGGACTTCCAGCCCTGCCTTTGACCGGGCATCGTCATAGTTGATGAAGAGGTCATCGGCAATGAACGGCAGTGGAACCGCTTGCTCAAGGTGAAGCTCCACGGCGGCCAGTCGAAGCGCCAAGTAAAGCTGGTCCCGCGTCCCGTGGCTCATTCCGGAGATACCAACCAGTTTTCCGTCGGACCGTTGTCCCTCCAAGACCATCGGCTCCTGCTCGAAGTCAACAACCAGTCTCTGAAAAGCCCCCTGCGTCAGCTTCGAAAAGATGGCCCCGGCACGCGCCAACATGGGACCTTGTTTCTCCTCTCGATACCGATCTATGGCCCAGCGGAGCAGCCGCCCCGCGGCGAATACCTTCACGTAGCGCTCTGCCACATCTGACATCTGGGCAAGCGCTTCTTGCCGTTCCGCTTCAGCCTCGGCAGCAGCGTCAGAGCCGCCGATTGCAGAAAGAACTAGTTGGGCGTTCGCAAGGTCTCCAGAAAGGCTTGTCTGCCTCTGCAGCGCTTCCGAAAGCTCATTGTTCACTTGTGTAAGTTCAGCCGCAAGCTGGGCCAAGTCAGCGGCGTCGACCTCCCCTTCAATTTGTTCACGGGTAAGGCCGTCACCGCCCTCCAAAAGACTGGTCCTAGCCTTTGCCAGCTCGGCATTCAGGCGGCTATGCTCGTCGGACCGTCTGATGGCTTCCGCTAGCGCAGCATTTGAGTCAACGCTGGCCCGCTCCATCAAGGGCCTCAAGCTCGCCGTCGCCGCTTCTTTCGATTCCTTTGCCTCCGCGACCTGCGTGCTTGCAACCCGCAGAACCTCCTTCAGCCGCTCGGCTTCTGCGTGCGCCTCGCGGGCCCGAGACAGGCGACTCGCCAACTCCTGAGCAATCTCAGCTGACGGCCGGCTCTGAAGCTCCGGCGCGATCATCCGCGCCAGTCGGTCTGCCTCGGCAGCGAATTTCTCCAGGTCTGCCTTCATTGCGTCGATGCGTTCCACCCGAATCTGTTGCATCTTTCCGAGCTTCTCTTCAATCGATGCGACAAGCTCCAGAGCGCCTTCGACTGTGCCAATGTCACTTTCGGCAGGCAGCCCCGCCTTTGCAAGGGCATTTGCCCAGGCTTCAGTCCAGCGGGTCACCTCGGCTTTGGCATCGTCGGTGGCCTGTTTCAGTGTGTCAGCCTGAGTCTGCGCGGTCTTCATCTGGGCAGATAGCGTGTGGCGACGAACCGTGGCACCGTCGATAATCTGGATAAAGCTTTCCCCCTGCATGCAAAGGGCAGACAAGTTATCAGTCTCAGCTACTTGAACCCCTGCCTCGCGCAACGCTCCGGCCAAGCCGAGCCTGGATTCTGAGACCGTTCTGTAAACCAGCTCAAGGCTATCCTGGGCATCCTGATACGCAATCGCTGCAGCAAGGGCCTTTTCCCTCCTTGCCAGCCAGTCCCCGAAGTCCTCCAGCGCCATGCCGTCAAGACCCAGGCTTGCCGTCATTTCAACCCAGAGGGCATCAAACTGCTGGAGCTCTGCATCCAACCTGGAGCATTGGTCTTGAATGGTTGAGAGGTTATGTTTCTCCCGCTCTAGACGCTGAAGCTTACTTTGAAGCTCCGTCGCCTCCCCGACGTTGCCGAGTCGAGCATCGGCAACACTGTCGGCGTGCAACATGGTCGCCTCAAATTGCTGCGCTCCTTGCTCAAGGGCTACCTCGCCGGCCTTGATGGCGCCCCATGAAGCGTCCCTCTCGCGCCGAGCCTGAACGACGGCCTCGGGCGTCGTTGGGTGGTGAAGCTCCTCGAACTGGGAGATTTCCAATTGAACCCCGGTGATTTCCGCGTTCTGGTCATCCAACTGGTTTGAAGCCGCCTTTTGGTCTGCGACGAGGACTTGCCGGTCCCTCACCAGGCGCGATATGGTTTGTGGGCTCGGCGGCTGCATTGCCACCAAGTCAGGTATGGTCTTGCTCCATCGTCCTAATGCCTGCAACGATCCTTCCAACGCGGTCTTCGCCTTGCCCAGGGAGGTCTGTTGCTTCTGGATGGCGACATCCGGGTCCCCAAGGGACCTGGCGCTTGCCAAAGCGGCACGAAGGGCAGGCTTGACCTCGCCCGACTGCAATTCATCGAGCTGCTTTGACAGGGACTGGATTTCGGACAGTTTTGCCCGCTCGGCTTGTCCGGCGGCCAGCAGGGCCTGCGTGAATCCGCTCCGGTCGCGGGCCATCTGCCCGAGCTCACGCCGGACCAGAAGGGTAGGAAGGCGACTCACCAGGGATTCTTCCGATTCAGGTTTCCAGCCTAGCTGAGCACATGCATTGCAGATATTACGCCAGAGCGCGGCTACTTCCTTTCCTCCGCGCTCGATATCTCCGTCATAGGCGCTGTACTGCAGGCGGAACTCGTCGAGTTTGGATATATCGGCGGCAACCGCAATAGCGGCTTCGTCCACATGCACTTTTCCGAGGGCATCTTTCGCCTTTTCGAGCTCGCCATTTCGCAAGTTCAGGAGTTGGCTGGCCGTGGCAAGGTCCCGCTCTGCCGTTGCGAGCGTGGCAGCGGCGTCCGCCGGCAGTTCCACAACCTCACCAAGTTCGGCCAATTGCTTCTCGCTTTCTCTCATGACGCGGACGTACGGCGCCAGCCGCCGAACACGTTCCAGGCAATCCCTCTTGCCCTGGAGCTGCCGGTGATGGTCGCGCTCCTTTGACAGGGTCCCTTGAAGGTCCTCGACCTTGCTGTTGGCCTCGGCCCACACCTTGGTTCGGACAGTCGCGTTCTTCAACGCGGCGGTCGCCTTTTCCAGCTGTCCCGCGGCGCCGTAATACGCACGGTCCGCGGCTTTCCTGGGAGTCCACAATTGCTCTGCCTCGGAAACCAGCGTATCCCGGACCTTTCCGAGGCTGGCGACACCGGCCGCGGACTGGAACAGGACCTGGCCGACATCGTTCTCGGCATTCAGGATGCTGTTGCCCCCTTCCACCAGCCTGGTATGGTCAAGGCCGAACATCTGGTCAAAGAAATTTCGGTCGGCGGAGCCCAAGAAGGGCGTCAGTGCTGTATCCGGCAATACCGCATCCGTGGGCGAACGCAACGTCTGCTTTTGGGCCTTCGCACGGTGAAACTCGAGAAAGCCTGACTTGTTGCCGATCGATGCACCAAGGCGCAGTTCGCTGATCGGATGCAGGAAGCCCAGAGGCGAGCGGGTGGGTATGCCGAACAACAAGTCAAGAATTGCCGCCCGCAGAGTGGACTTACCAGCCTCATTGGGGCCGACAATTAGGTGGAAGTCCCTCCTGGCAGGGGGAAACTCGATAGAGCGATCAGCGAATTTGCCGTACCTGATAAGATCTAGCCGGTAGAACCGCATGGTCAGATCACTCCGCCTTCGCAAGATGAGCAACAAGCCCGGGGCGAACTTCGCGGACCAACCCACTCAGGTCGCCGGAGCGGATATCCTTGAAGTAGGGGACTGAGGCCTGGAGTTCCAGAGGTGCTTTGGTGACCAGTGCCAGAAGGTCCTCCTGCAGGCCCCTGAGGAAATCCGGGTCCGTTTCGGCAGCTACCAGAAGGTCCTGCAGGTCCGCGAGCGCGTCGGCCCGTGCCCTCACGGCCTCGCCGTCATCCACCGGGAAAGTGCCCACTTTCACCTTCTCGATCCAGAGTCGATCCGAACCGATTGCGACAGCGAGCGCCAGGACTTCGGCTCGCAATTGGGACTCCAGCCCGAAAAGCTCGCCGTGGGCTGGCGTCTTGCCGGTCACGGTTACCCTGACGGCCGCGGGAATGGTGGCAGGACTGTTTTCCACAATGCCTTCGAGTCCCCTCCCGATCGCACGCACAACCTCAGGCAGCGTGTTGCAGTCGGCCACCTTTACCTCAAGGTTGTGCCAGCGCAGTACATCCACGAGCAGCCGTTCCACCTTCTGGACGCCCGACTCGTCTGCAGTGATGAGGACAGCCCCATGCGGACCGGTTTCTCGTATGTGACGACCCTGGAGGTTGCCCGGAAAGACGATGGTTGAGGTTCCCTCCCAAATCCGGTGCTCGTGGACGTGGCCCAACGCCCAGTAGTGGTAGCCCTTCGCATGCAGCTCCCCTAGGCTGCACGGGGCATAGTTGGCATGGACTGTACTACCCTCGAGGGCGGTGTGAAGGACGCCAATGTTGAACATCCCGTGCAAGGGTGCCGGATAACCGGTTACGAGATTTTCCGTGGTCGCAGCCTCCTTGAAGCTACGCCCGTGAAGTGCGGCCTTTAAGTGGTTGAGCCGAAAAGTTGTTGGTTTCCGGGTTTCAAAGGTAAAGACATTGTCAGGCAGCTGCAGCTGTCTGGTCATCTCGCTCTCGGCGTCGTGGTTGCCGAAGAGGACATAGACGGGAATGTCCGCCTTCTTGAGGCGTCCCATTTCCTTGCAAAAGTAAATGCCGGTGTTGTGGTCCTTCCACGTACCATCGTAAAGGTCCCCAGCAATCACCATGAAGTCAACCTCCTGGTCAATGGCCTCGGTAACCAGGTTGGTGAAGGCATCGCGAGTCGCGGTGCGAAGCATCTCCACGGGCGCATCCGCGTAGGCGCTCAATCCCGTCAAGGGGCTATCCAGGTGGATATCTGCGGCATGAATGAATCTCACGAGCCCGCTCCTTTGTTCATCGTACAGGGCTGCTGCCTCACTACGGTCAGCAATAATTTCAACCGAAAAGCTACTAGCGGCACAGCTCAATACCGCCAGCTATGCTTCGCACACCATCCACGAAACCGCTTGCCCGTAGACGCTTTTATCGCCGACTGTTTGCACTGAATGCAGAACGTCCGTATCCCCCGTTGCCGCTCTTCTTGGCAACCGTGAACAAATTCTCTTGCATCACATCCGATCCGCGCATCGCATTCACTCCAGGGTCACAATAATGAACACAATATCGATAACGACGACCCGAGAACACGTTTATATGCGGGCAAATTTCAACAGCCTTTAGGGAAAGCGAGTTGCGCGATTTGGCTAGAACCGACAATCACAATCGGCGATCCCGAATTGCGTTTTTTCGGCTTTCAATCTGTTTACGCCATACCTCGAGCGCTTCAATATCATTTACGAGCTCATCAGGGTGTGGCGTAGGTAAGTGGGCGGCAGCAGCGGGGTCATGTGCAAATTTAGAGCTCTTGGTCATGCCAGCCTCGACTGCTTTGAAGTCGGCATCTTCAACAGTCACATAGCTCAGTTTTTGCGTCGAAATGCCCTCGTTGAAACGCGTGACAACACCTTGTAGCAGCACTTCTTCCACGGCCCGCTCCCACGCGAGCCGCAGATGGTAATAGGCGTCACGCATAAGTCGTGTGGCCTCCTCCTCGTCGCCGACGTTGTGCGCCTTTGACACTTCTGCCTGCATTTGCCGCAATGCGCCAACTCGCTTGGATGTGCTCATGGCATCGAAGGGGAGACGGCCGGTCTGTGCGCCGAACCCCTTCGCAGTCTTGCGGATGCACTGCGGTGCAAAATCGAGCCCTGCATCACTCGCCTCCTGCTGCAGGATGCAGAGAAAATAGATGTCATGAGTGAAAATGATTACCTGCCGGTGAGCAGCTTCTTCGACGAGTCGTTTGGCAACATGCCATCGCCGACGATGATCTAGGGAGGACACAGGGTCATCGAACACAATGCCGCCACGCCCACTGCCCATTTTTACTTCGGCCATGAACGACGCGATGGCGATGGCGCGTTGTTCGCCCTCGCTAAGGATATCTTTGGGCGCAATACCGCCAGGCAACTCCAGAACCAACTTAAATTGTGTCTTGCCTTTGGGGGAAACGGGCTTCATTGCCACGTGCAGCTCATGCACGTTGAGGCTATTTAGCTCCGCATTGAGAGCGTTAGCGAGCTCCACTGTCGCCATGGTCTTAGAAAGCTCGGTGGACTTGCGGGAGATTCCCCCGGCGGCTGTTGCATCTTCACAAGCCTTTAGCTTAGCGAGAAGGTGGAATCTGGATACTGCATCGAGGGCTGTGGCCTTTAGCTCAGACAATTGTCGCTTCGCCTCGAGCTCTGCTTGCTCCGAAACCATCGCTGCTTTGGCTTTCTCGTCATCGGCCTTTTCGAGAGCCTCAGCTTCGGCGACGAGCTTTGCTGTAATCTCCTTTAGTGCTTGCCGAGGATCAGTCGGCAACGCGGAGATTGCGGCCCAGTTCCCGCCAGGAGCAGCGGCCACCAGAATTTCGTTGCACCTGGTTTTCAAGGCCGTCTGCATGTTGGCGCACGAGTCAGCGAGGTCTTGGCGGGTCCCAACAAGTTCGGCCACGAGGGTATCGTCAAGCCCAAGGTCTAGGTTCCCCTCTTTGATATCCTTGTAGGCGGTGGCCGCAGTGGTGCGGGCAGTCCTGTAGTTCCTCTCAGCCTCTGCTTGGATGAAAGCATCGAACGCTTCAAGCCTAGTGGAGGCCTCAACGCCAAGGGGTTGTTGGCAAAGCGGGCAGGAGGCATCGGGCCCCAAATTGGGAAATTCCTTGTGCGGGTGCGACTCGGCGGCGAATGTTCGAGCCGCCTCAAAGAGCTTCTGCCAAGTCTCGCCCCCTGTTCCGGGAAGTAAGCCAGGAGTCTCCTTGAAATTCTTGGCAGCGAGCTCGGCTGTCTTCTTTGCAACATTAGACGCATCGACAAGCTCCCGGAGCTTTATAACGTGCTCGTCATTGACGAGAGCGATGGCCTCGCCGATGCGAGTGGCTAACTTTGAGAATCGGCCTGCTCGCAGGTTAAGGACTACTGCTTTCTGCTTGGGGTCAGCTTCCGCCAATGTTTTGTTGAGTGTCGCGAGCTTTTCCTGGTCGGCCTCAGTGAAAGCGGCCAGAGCCTCTACATCTTCCGGCGTGGTCTTTGCCGACAACGATGCCAGCAGCTTTCCTACTGCCGTCTGCGTCTTTGCCAGCGCGTTGAATGGCTCGATGTTGGGTTTGGTGACTTGCTGTTCCGCGATGGCCATGGTGCGTAGCTTCGAACAAACCGTTACCAAGCCTTCGAGGATGTCGAGCCCATAAGGAGAGTAGGCGAAGTCACCTTGGTTATCGATATATGCCCTGGCGCAGTGAGAATCGAAGATGGCAATGGTCGAAAGCTGCTCGGGAGCCTCCTTCCCATCAGTCCACTCCACTTCAACTGGATTGCCATCAACTAAAAGCTCGAAGACTGCTTGTGCGCGGCTGACATTTCCAGGCTCTTTACGTGCGTCCGGAAGAATCGGCTCACGCTGGTCGCGGGCCCGGCAAGCCTTCTTAAGGACACGGGAATAGCCGGATTTGCCTGCACCGTTTTCGCCATAGATAACAGTGAGTCCCGTTGGACTAACCAGCAACCGCTGTCCCTCGGCCAACGCATTGACATTCCGCAGGTTTTTGATGGCTAAGAGCTGAACAAGCTTATCTGGACTTGGTGAAACAGCTACGTGTTCAGGAGCAAGCTTGCTGGGGACTCTCTCTTTCGGGTCCGGAATCTTATGCTCGGCTTTAAGAAGCGCGTAAAGGTCGTCAAAGTCCTCCGCCGTGAGCTCGTTCTTGGCATAAAGTCGAGAAATAGCGTCTTGCTGCCAGGCGGGCTGGCCTTGTGACCACTTCTGAATTTCCTGAAGGATCGACATGCAGCCTCTTCACTGATTATTGTTTATCCAACAAGTCTATCTGAAACCAGGGCGTCTTGGTGAGGGTGCGCTACTGCCCCCCTAATAAGCTATAAGTGATGGGAAGCCCCATTCGTAAACCGGGCAAGCGGTCATTGGTGTCGGCCGCTTAGGCCGAAAACAAGATAAAATTCCAAGCCTGACCAAGCGTCTCCTTTGGGTCGATCTCTGCCGTTTCCTGTAGTCCGCAAGGTGCCAGAAGCGGAACCAGCCTGTTCTACCAATCCAATATGCTCGGCCCCTCCTAGGTTCTACCCGAGTTTACGCGCCAAGTCTTTTGCGCGAGGGTGATAATAGCGCTTCAGCATAGAAAGTGTCTTGTGGCCAGTAACCGCCGATAACTCAAGCACGTTATCAAGCTTCTCACTAATCCTGCTGGTCGCCTCATGCCGAAGATCATGAAAATGAAAATCGCCAAGCCCTGCGCGCTCTACAGCACGTGTGAAGGCCTTTTTGACAGCATCACCAGTGATAGGGAAGACCCGCCCAGAAATGTGCCGTGGCAAGCCATCTAGGATGGCATGGGCACGCGTCGATAGTGGCACGTCGCGAGCTTCACCATTTTTAGTATCGTGAAGCCTGACAAACTGGTCCAAGAGAAACACGTCCGACCACCGCAACGCTAGCAATTCACTGCGGCGCATGGCGGTTTCTAAGGCGAGAATAACCAGTGGTCGCATCCACGGGTTACGCGTTCCACCGGACTCAAAAGTACCGCATTCTGACCTAGCTGACGGCTCGAGTTCAGCCAAAAGCTTTTCCTCCTCGCCAGAGGCGAGCCGGCGACTCCGCGCCCGATTCTCAGGTGGACGACGGATCATCGAAATGGGATTTTCGACGTGGATACCCCATTCCTTCCGGGCCACGTTGATGACATGGGAGATGAGGTTCAAATCGCGATTAACGGTCGAGCCAGAAACCTCTTTGAGACGTTTATCTCGCCACTCCGCCATTAGCTTACCCGAAAGGCCGGCGACCTTCATCCTAGCGATAGGATCGCGCTGGAGAGATTCTAGGCGGTAGCGCTCGGAGTTGTGGCCCTTCTTCTGGCATGACACTTCTGTTAGATAGCGCTGCAGCAGATCGCCGAGAGTATTTTTCTCGGCCTCGGTACGATCGACAAATACACCCCGCTCAATCTCCGATTCAATAATCGTAGCCCAAGCCCGTGCATCTGCTTTGGAATTGAAGCTATGCGAAAGCGCGGGCCAGCCCTTACGCCTGACCCGCGCTTCCCAATAGTTTCCTCGTTGCCGAATCGTCGCCACCACACCTCCCTTGCCACAACGCATTGGGGCAAATTTGGGGCAATCGGACCGATTGGGGGGAGGACAGAAATCTCGGGGTTAGCGTATACTTACCCCGAAAAGCAGAAAGCCGGCGGTTGCCGGCTTTCGGATTTCTGGTGGGTGGTACAGGGATTGAACCTGTGACCCCTGCCGTGTGAAGGCAGTGCTCTACCGCTGAGCTAACCACCCGAAAGGCCGCTATTTAAGCACATTCCGGGGCGGCAGGTCAAATCCCCGGCGCATAATTTTCCCTTCGACACAGGTATAATCACGCGCCATAACGCTATCTTTTTGACCTTCCTGGATTATTAAACATGAGCCCTTCGCACACTCCTCACCGCCTTCTTGTCTGGGACTTGCCCACGCGCCTGTTCCACTGGGCGTTGGTGATCCTGGTAACCGCGGCCTGGTTTACGGCAGAGATGTCCGATGACCTGATGGACTACCACGCCCCCTTGGGATACGGTGTTTTGACCCTGCTTCTATTCCGGCTGGCGTGGGGATTCGTGGGCAGCACCCATTCCCGCTTTTCGGATTTCATCCGCCTCCCCGGTAAGGCCCTGGAATATCTCCGCGACATGAAGGCGGGGCGGCCCTCCCCCTACCTCGGCCACAACCCCCTGGGTGGCTGGATGGTTGCCTGCCTGTTGCTGGCGCTGCTCGCCCAGGCCGCCACGGGGCTGTTCACCAGCGACGAAATCATGAACGAAGGCCCTTTCTACCACCTGGTGTCGGGCGAAACCGGGAGCCTGCTGACCCAAGCCCATGAGATGATTTTCAACCTGCTGACGGGCCTGGTGGCGGTCCACGTCTGCGCCGTACTGGCTTACCGCCTCATCAAGAGGGAAAACCTGGTGCTGCCCATGATTACCGGCCACAAGACCCTACAGGGCCCCGGCCCTGAACCCAGGACCGCCTCCTTGTGGTTGGCCATTTTGCTTCTGGCCGCAAGCGGCAGCATGGTCTGGGCGCTGGTCGTACTTGCCTAACCGAGGCGTACCCAGGAATTTTCGTTGCGCGCCACCTCGTAGATCGCCCACCGTGCAAACTCCTGGCGCGTACAGGTAAACGTCCTGCGGCGGCCGGACCCGGCAAGCACCTTATAGCTTACCGAGCCCGGCGCGGTCTCCGTGTCGGCCGAAGTAAACAGGGACAACACCTGGCGCACCGACCAGTGACGGCCGAAGATGCCGTTGCTGTACATCCCGCCAACGCGGATAGGGGGCTTTTCCATCCAATCTCTCCGTTGTGATGTTTTTTTCCAGTATGCGAAATACTGCCCGGGAAAAAAATCACCCCGCCGGGGCGGGGTGAGATACTCCAAACGGGGAGGGGGTCGCCCTTTATTCTTCCTTGCCCGTGGCCGTCTCCCGCAGCGCCTTGTTGATGGCGTCCGGGGACTCCATGATGGACATGAAGCTGTTGCTCCCCATCATGCTCAGGTCGGGAAAGCTGATGGCGATGCGAAAGCGGGCGTACTGGGCAATCACCTTGTTGTCCGTCACCAGCATCTCATAGGGCAGATGGGCGGTGGACTTGGGGTCCTTGAAGTCGATCTTGCTCATGATGTAGGCGTCGTCGGCAAACTTGTCCTTGCCCTTCATCGCCACGCCGAACACCGTCTCCTTCTTACCCGGGACGTCCACCCGGTAGACTTTGGTCACGCCGAACTTGCCGGCCTTGAGGTTGGCCTCCACCGCCTTCACCGCCTCGTCGTAGCTGCCGTATTCGGCGAGGGTTTTCGGCTCGTCGAAATACTCCATGCCAAAGGTGTAGTGGTATTTGCGCAGGCTCTTGGGCGACAAACCGCGAGCGCCGAAATCCTCCTGCTTGCCGAGAGCCTTTTCCAGGGCAGCAGCGACCCCCGTCATCTCATCCTTCATGCGGTAGGCGTTGGCCATGTAGGGCGGGTTGGTGTAGGACACCTGAACCTCGTCCTTCACCTTGGTCACCGCCACCCGCTGAACCGCTCCGAAACCGCCCATTTCGGACTTGGCGGCGGCGTTCTTGATGTCATTGCTGGTCACCGCCAACACGATGGCGTTGGGATAGGGGGAATAGCTTCCCACCACGCTGAATCCGTTGGCCGTCAGGGCAGCCTGGGCGGCATCGGCCTTCTCCTGCACCGTGCCCGGCCCCTTGGATGCCAGCACGAAAGGTTTCAGTACGTCGTCGGCTTGGACGTTGGCGGCGACGATCAGGGATGCGGCGGCAACAAGGGCTTTTAATGTACGCATAGTGTCCTCCATCTAATCAGGGTTTTTATCGTCATTAAAACAAAGGCCGGGAAATCCCGGCCTTTGTAATAGGTGCAGCTTAGGTACTTCTTCGCTTAGAACTTCTTGCCGTAGGCGATGCCGAGAGAGTCCTGATACATCTTGATCGTCTCGTTGCCGGAAGTGCCGCCGGTCCAGGTATTAAACAGGCTGCTGCCGGTCACGCTGTTCTCCTGCGCGTGCATGTAAGCCATGGTGATTTCCGATTGCTTGTCCAGGGCATAGGTAAAGCCCAGGGTATAGTGATCCTGAATCACCGCCGGAGCGATGATGTTGAAGGTCACGTCGCGGGAGGAAATCGGATTGTTGGTGTGGCTGTAACCGGCACGCAGCATCAGCTTATCGCTGTAGGCATACTCTGCGCCCAGCTTGACGACGTCCACGTCGGCGTAGCCGAAGCCGCGACCGTTTGAGGGCCCCAAGGAGCCTACGGTAAAGCCCGTAAGCGCAATGGCGTTGCCGGTATTGGTGCTGGGGTTGCCGACAGAATTCACGCCGCTGTAGTTGATGCGCTGGTAATCCAGGGCCAGCATCAGCTTCGGCGTGGCCTGGACCGCGATGCCCAGGTTCCAGTTTTCCGGCATGTCGAAATCGCCTTCCTCGGCAAACAGTTCCTTGTACTTGTCGAACTTACCCATGGCGATTTTGGACGAGTAGGACGCGCCGATGGACACCTTGTCCGTCAGCTTGCCCAAATAGCCGACACGGACGCCAAAACCGTAGGCGCTGTCGTAGCCCTGGTTGGTCAGGTTGTTGGTAGTGACCGAGGTGGTAAAGCCCATGAACGCATGCAGGCCTTCCGCCTTGAAACGCTGGTAACCGATCAGGGGCGAAACGCCGACAGAGTGCTTTTCATTGAGCTTGTAGGCCAAGGTCGGTGCAATCACCAACTGCATCAGGTCAATACCCAGCTTGCCGTCACCGCACAGCAGGTTGCTCATGGTGCCCGCGCCCAGGGGGTTAAAGTTGCCGCAAGTCGTATTCAACGCGGAAGGGGGAGGAGCAACAACGGTATTGGTCAATTGCCCACCCGGATAATCAGTGTTCATGCCGCCGTTGCCATACACCGTCACGCCCAGCGACATTCTGTCGCTCAGCATTTTGTTGTAACCGAACTCCGGAACGAGGAAATCGTTGCTGCCGCTGTTGGCCGAACCATTCATAGTCGGGTCCAAAGCACCGCTACGCTCGGCGCTGCGAATGGGACGGAACCAATCCACGCCGATGTCCAGGCGGTCGCCGGCCCAAACCATGGCGGCGGGGTTATTGGCGCCGCCGAAGGTGTCACCGGTCACGGCGGTGGAAGCACCGGCCATGCCCTTTGCCTTCATGCCGTAGCCATGGGAGAAATAACCGTTGGTGGCGGAGGCGATACCGGGGAGCATCAGGCCGGAAACCGCGAGGGCGATGGCAATCTTGTTGTATTTCATAGATGTAGTTCCTCCACTGATTCTGAATTTTAAGAAAAAGGTGTTTGTTGAATCTTGTTATTGTCTTACTACGTGGGCTCAATCTTACCGGAGGTAACAACGGGAAAAAATGCGTGCAGGGGGATTCCTAGCATTTTTGTCCAATTTTGATTTTAGAATGACTACAAGTGTGTCATCTGCGCAACACATTGATATGTATACAGTTTATTAGATTATTCTAATATTTCTTTGAGAGCTGCCCATCGACTTTTGTTAAGTCCTCGTTCTCCAAGGGAAAAGGGTAGGAGCGGATGTCGGAGGGCATGGAGTCGCCGTAGGGGCGGTTGCAGGCGGATACCTCGGGGTCGTCGCTACCGGGGCAGCCGGAGGTGCGGAAGGGTTTGCCCGATTGGACCAGGGCGGCGAGGGCGTTTTTCTCTATGCCGAAATCCGCCACCCGGCCCCGCTCATCGAAGTGCATCCCTTCCAGCCGCCCCCCCGAAAAGTCGATCAGGAAGCGGCCCAACTGGACCCGCCGCCAATGCCCCGCGTCCACCGCCGGCCAGGCTTCCATCATGGAACCCCGCTCGGGGAAGAAGCCGAACAGGTGGCTGTGGCCGCCCAGGTCCTTGACCCGCTGCACCGCTTCCAATAGTTCCCGCTCCGTTTCCCCCAGGCCGGCGATGAGGTGGACGCCGAAGCGTTCCGGGCCGAACACCTCCGCCGCCCAGCCGATGGCACGCCAATAATGCCCCCAATCGTGAGGACTGTTCACCGTAGCGCCCCGGGTTCGCTCGAACACCGCCGGGGTGGCCGCGTCCAGGGCGACGGTGAAGATCTCCGCCCCCCGCCGCTCCAGTTCCACCAAATCCTCCCGCTCCATGGTGGTGGGGTTGGACAGGATGGAGACGGGAATACGGGGCAGTTCCTTCACCCAGCGGTCCAGCAATTCCAGCGTGTCTTCCCCGGAACGGGGGTGGGTGATCATGGAAATGCACATGCGCTGAAAGCGGCCCTTGTCACCGCCCGCCTTCACCCGCAGGATGATTTCGTCGTAGCGTGCGGTGGGCCAGTCGACGCGGATGAAGTTGCGGGCATTGAAGTCCCGCTCCTCCTCCCGGTGCCGGGCCAAGCCGCAGTACGCGCAGTTGGCCCGGCAACCCTCGGGGTAGGTGACCAGCAAATTGAGGCAATGGGTGCAATCCACCCGGTACATCTTCCCCGGCATCAGGCCCAGGGTGATGGCCGCCGCGGTGGAAAGCTGGACGTACTCAGGGGAGTTGAGGGTCGGCACCCTCCCTCCCCGGTCGGGCCGATAAAAATTCACCGCTTGTTCCGTCATGCCTGCACCTCGTCCAGCCGATAATAGTCAGGGAAAGCCACCCAGGCCCGGCGCAAGGCGCCCTCGTCCCCTTCCCGCCCTCTCAATTCACCACGCCGCTGCAGCGCCCGGGCCAGGGAAGGGCCGAACAACTCCTCCATGCCCGCCTCGTATCCCTCCAGGGCGGCGCGATCCCCCGTGAGCCACCGAGCCGCTGCCCGGCCCGCCGCCTCGCCGGAGGTCACCGCCGGATGGATGCCGGCGCCGGTCACCGGATGGGTGAGGCCGGCGGCATCGCCGACGAACACCACGTTTCCCACCACCAGTTTCGTCCGCAGGCCGCCGACGGGAATCGCGCCGCCAGTGCGGGCCAAAATCTCGCCCCCCACCCGCCCTTCCCGCGCCAGACGGCGGTGCAGATCATGCAGACGTACCCGTAGCACGTGTCCGGCTTCCCGCGCCACCCCCACCCCCAGGTTCGCCGTACCGCCCTTGGGAAACAGCCAGCCATAGCCGCCGGGATAATCGGGGGACAGATACACCTCGGTCCGGGCCAGGGGCTGCATCAGGGGAATGGTGATCTGCCGGGCCAGGGCGACAGGCTGGGACGCCAAGCCCAGCCCGTCGGCCACCGGGGAAAAAGGCCCGTCCGCCGCGATCAGCAGGCGGCAGGCAATCTCCCGAATCCCCTGGGCGCTGCGGCACCGCACCTTTCCCCCCGCGGCATCCAGGCCGTCGAAGCGCCAGCCGGTCAGCAGCTTGGCCCCTGCCGCCTCGGCGCTGTGCGCCAGTCCGGTGTCCAGCCGCGCCCGGTCGATCATGATGCCCCGAAAGGGGCTTTCCACCGACGCGCCGGAAGGCAGGACCGTCTGCATGGCGTCCACCCGCTGCACCTCGCAGCCAGTGCGCCGCACCAGTCGCCCCATGGCCGCGGGAACGCACTCGGCGCATTGCACCGGGCGGCCGATTTCATTCCGGCGTTCCAGGGCGACCACCCGCAGGCCGGCTTCAGCCGCCGCCAGGGCCGCCGCGCCGCCGGCCGGCCCCAGGCCCACCACCAGCACGTCACAGAAGTCCATCCGCCTCCCCCGCCGTCCGGCGCAGCACGCCGATGACCTCTTCCGCCGACAGGCTCAGGGCGTCGGCGGGATAACCGGCGAGGAATTGCCGGATGGCCACTTCCGCCTCGGCCAGGGTGATGTTCTTCAACCTCGCCTCTAGGTCGTTGACCAGTCGCGCCGGGCTGGCGAAAAAATCGCCGGTGAACCACACCTGCTTCAGGTGCCGCGTCCGCCGGTCGTAAGCGGCGGCCAGCCGCAGCAAGCCGCCAGGAAACTTGGCCACTCCTTCCAGCAAGGGCGCGTCGGAAACCGGCTTTTGGACCAGATTTACCCATTCCGGGCAGTCGATTTCCTTCAATGCCTCCCGATAACGGTCGACCACCGATTCGGGAAGCGCCGCCGGGACGAACGCCACCCCGAACGCCTGGCCGAAAGCGCCGACCAGGGCCCCTTTCGCCTCCTCCACCGACGGCGCCTCGCCCAGCAGTTCCTTCAGGCTCGCCACCCGCTCCCGGGCCGAGGCGATGGCCTTGTCCCGCAGTTTTTCCGCCGGGATGCGCAGCACCCGCAGCATTTGTTCCACCTCGAAATCCCGCAGCAGAGTGCCCTGGTACATCAGCGCCCGCCCCTCAAAGCTGCCGCCGGTGCCCGAAATCTTGCGCCCCGCCACCTCGATGTCGTTGCGGGGGCGGAAGCGGGCGTCCACCCCCAGGCGGCGGATGCCGGCGGCCGCCGCCTCGCACACCCGGCGGGCGATTTCCCCCATGTCCGGGGTGCCGAGGGCATTGCGGGACAGGAACAGTTCCCAGCCCAACTGGCCGGGGTCGAAATAGATCGCTCCGCCGCCGGTGATGCGGCGCTGCACGTCGATACCCTGGGCCGCGCAATACTCCAGGTCCAACTCCTGTTCGGCGCTCTGGTGATAGCCCACCAAGGCGCAGGGCTTGAAGCGGAGGAAGCGCAGGGTGTTGCCGATTTCCCCCGCCTCCCGGGCGTCCAGCAGCGCCCGGTCCCAGGCCATGTTCTCGGCGGCACCGAGAAGGCCGGTGTCCACCACGTTCCAGGGCTCAGCCATGGGCCACCACCTTCACCGGAAACGGCCGCCCAGATGCGGTTTCGAGGGGCTCCCCGGCGCCGAGGGAACAGCAACCCGGGCTCAGCCTCAGCTCGCGGCCGATTTTCCGCGCCAGCTCCACCGCGCCTTCCGCCGGATGGGCGATGCCGTCCAGGCCGGCCATCACCCCATAGGCGTCGATTTCGACCTTGGCCCGGCCCGCCGGGCGGGCGCAGCCGAGCTGGAGGGGAATACCGGGAAGCGCCCGCCGGGCGTCAAGGAAATAGTGGCCCACCTCCCGCCCCGAGGGCACCGCGAAAGGGCGGGCGGGCGAGGCGTAAAAGGGCATCACCACCACCAGCACCACGGCGGCGGGGGCGTAGGGGGCGATCATCTCCAGGGCCCGCCACTCCCCCAGCAGCCGGCCGTAATGAAGGCCGATCACCACATGGGGCACCACCCGCATGCCGGTGGCCGCCAGATGGGCGAGGGAGGCCTCGAAGTCCGCCACCGGGCGCTTGAGATGGTAGACCCGGGCCAGGGTGTCCTGGGCGCCGATGACATCCAGCATGGCGATGTCCACCCCGCTTTCCGCCAAGCCCTGGGCAGCGGCTTGATCCACCAGCCCGGTGTGGGCGGCGATGCGGAACAGCGGAAAGGCATCCTTGATGCGGCGCAGGGTGGCGAAAAATGGCCCGTAGCCCACTTCGTTGCGCCGGTCGGAGCCGCCGGTGAGCAGCATGCCCCCTGCCCCGCTCTCGGCCAGCCGGCTGGCGGTCCGCCACAGGGCATCGGGGGTGGTGGCGGGTAGCATGGGCTTGAGAATTTCCGCCCGGCAGTGGTCGCAGTTCAGGGCGCAATCCGGCCCGGTGATGGACACCGCCGGCCAGGCGGCCCCGCCGCAGGAGGGCAGTTCGGGGGAGGCGTAGCGCTTGAAGCCGGGAAGATGAAAGGTCAGGGGCGGCAGGGCCGCGCCCGCCGACTGGAAGCGGCCCACCAGCCCGGCATCCAGGTCCGCGCCGTCCAGGCCATCGATGCCTTGCGCCAGCGCCAGCCAGCTAGCAGCCGCCGAAGCCATCCTCGTTCATCTTGGCTTCGAAGGCCGGCACGATGTCCCCGCCGCTGACCAGGTTGCCCGACTCCCCTTCCCAGTCGCCGGGCTTGAGGCGGATGAGCCAGCCTTCGCCGTAGGGGTCGGCGTTGATGATGCCGGGATCGTCGAACAGGACTTCATTCACCGCGACGATTTCCCCCCCCACCGGGGCCTTGACCGGGCCGACCCACTTGCCCGATTCCACGGTGCTCAGGGAACGCCCCCGCTCCACCACCTTGCCGGCTTTCTTGGGGGTGAAGGCGACGATCTGGCCGGACAGGGAGCAGGCGTAGGACGTCATGCCCACCGCCAGGGTGCCGTCGGCCTCACGCCGGGCCCAGACATTGTCTTCCACGTTGTAGTACAGGTCGTCCGGCAGCTCGCAGCCGTTCACGTTTGCCATGCTTTACTCCCTAACGGTCCGGTCCGATTTTGGCGGAACTCGCCCGCCCAATTTTCGTTGCCGCTCCCCGGCCTGTCAAACCCGCCGGGAATAAAAAATGGCAACCCGGGGGGTTGCCATTTTCCGCAGCGACGACAGACCGCGTTCAGATGAACAGGGTGATGTCCGCCTCGCCCGCGAATTCGAAGAATTTCGCGGCACCGGCATATTCCACGCCGCCGATGAACTGGCTGTGGTCGAAGCCGAACAGCTCCACCGTCATTTGGCAGGCCACGAAGCGGACTTCGGCTTCCTGGCTCAACTCGCGCAGTTCTTCGATGCTGGCCACGCCGTTGTTCTTGATGGTTTGCTTCATCAGGCTGGTGGCCAGATTCTCAAACCCGGGAACGATGGACATGACCGCGTTGGGGATGTTCCAGTTGATCTTCTTGAACCAGTCCGGGCCGAAAGGCATCTTCATCGGCATCGCGGGGTTGCCCAGGGGGCTCACCTTGAGGTCGCTGACGTCCTTTTTCAGCAGGGACAGTCCATAGAACGTGAAGAACACTTCAACTTCATACCCCAGCGCCGCCGCGGTGGACGCCAGAATAAAGGGGGGATAGGCCCAGTCAAGGGTACCCTTGGTGGCAATGATCGCCAGCTTTTTGCTCATTTTTAGTGTCCTCCCAAACTTGTTCGTCCTGCGCCAGGGGCGCAGCCGGTTGCGGTTAAGCGTTCGGGAATTACTTCTTCTTCATGAAGAACACGTATTCGCCGCCGGCTTCGGCGGAGGACAGCAGCTCGTTACCGGTCTGCTTGGCGAAAGCGGCCATATCCTTGACGGCACCCGGGTCGGTGGCGGTGATCTTCAGCACTTGGCCGGCGCCGATTTCAGCCAGGGCCTTCTTGGTGCGCAGGATGGGGAGGGGGCAGTTCAGGCCGCGTGCATCCAGGTCCTTGTCGAAGTTCATTCTTCTATCTCCTTAGTATCTGTAGGGGGTGAAAACAAATCGGAACCAAAAGCGGCATTTATAATCCAGCTTTCGGCGCAATGCAACTACCCGTTCGACGGGGAAGCCTATGCCACGTTGGCCAAAGCCTGCCCGGAACGCAACCACGCCAGGATGCCGCCTTGCAGGTTGAACACGTTGTCGAACCCGCGGGAGGCCATGAAGGCGCAGGCCTGGGCCGACCGCGCTCCGCTGTGGCAATAGAGGACGGTGGGGGTTTCCTTGCACATTTCTTCCAGCTTGATCGGCAGCATGTGCAGGGGAATGTGCACGGCGCCGTCGATCATGCCCCGCGAGACTTCGGTTTCAGTGCGCACATCCACCACCAGCACCTTGTCGTCGCGCAGTTTCTGCAAACCAAAAATATCTACTTCCTTGATCCCGAACATCTTTTACTCCAAGCGAAAGCGGAAGGCGGTATATCTATTTTTTCTAATATACTACATTCCCTTTCTCCGGGGAACGCGCAATCATAAGAACGTTGCGGTGACATGACAACCTGCCCAAAAGGAGTAGTTCGACGCCATCTGGGTAGGCTAATGGCTTTTCCCGCCGTCTACCGGCAAGTGGCTCGCCTGCCATTCGGGGAAACCATCCTCCAGGCGGCGGGCGCGGTAACCCAGGCGGCGCAGTTGCTCCACGGCATCGAAGGACAGCATGCAGTAGGGGCCGCGGCAATAGGCGACGACCTCCTGTTCCTTGGGAAGGGCCGACAGATAGCGGGGCAACTCGTCCACCGGCACGTTGACGGCACCGGCGATGTGGCCGGCCTCGAATTCGGACGCCGGCCGCACATCGATCACCATCGCCTCCCCGGCCTTGACCATGGACAGCAGGGCCATGCGGCTCACCGGCTCGAGATCATCCTTGGTCGTGAAGTGCTCGCGCACGATGCGCTCCACCTCCGCCAAGTGGCGCTCGGCGATGCGCCCCATGGCCGAGGCCAGCATGGGCACGTCCCCGTCGCTCAGGCGATAGAACACGTGGAGCCCCGCCTTGCGGGAGTGCACCAGCCCCCCGTCCCGCAGCACCTGGAGATGGTGGGAGGTATTGGCGATGGGCAGACCGCAGGCGGCGGCCAAATCCTCCACGTTGCGCTCCCCCTGCCCCAGGGCCTCCACCAGTTCGAGCCGCACCGGATGGGCCAGGGCCTTGGCCACCCGCGTCAGTTGCTCGAACACCTGTTTTTTCGGTGAAATTGTTGTTGTCATTTCCATCCTCCAAAGCCAACCTTAGTCGGCAAGCCAATGTCCGGATTTTCCCCCTTGTTTTTCCAGCAGGCGGATGTTTTCTATTTGCATGCCTTTCTCCACCGCCTTGCACATGTCGTAAATCGTCAGCAGCCCGACGCTGACCGCCGTCAGCGCCTCCATCTCCACCCCGGTGCGGCCCACCGTCTCGGTCACGGCGGTGCATTCCACCAGGGAGTGCTCGGAATCGACGCGAAAATCCACCGTCACCCGGGTCAGGGGCAGGGGATGGCACAGGGGGATCAACTCGGCGGTGCGCTTCGCTCCCTGGATGGCGGCAATCCGCGCCACCCCCAGCACATCCCCCTTCTTGCTGCCCCCCGCCGTCAGCAGTTGCAGGGTTTCGGGGCGCATGCGGATGACCCCGGCGGCCCGGGCGACGCGCTTGGTTTCGGACTTCTCCGCCACGTCCACCATATGGGCTTGGCCCTGGGCATCGAAATGGGTGAATTCGCTCATAATTTTGTTACATTCTTTTACAAATTGGGCCATGAACTAATTCGGCCGAAAGGCTATCATAGCGCCATGCGATTTTCCTGTCTTCTCGCCGCCTTCCTGCTGTGCCTGCCCCCGGCCATGGCGGACGAGCTTCCCAATCTGGGGGACGTGTCCCAAAGCGCCTTCTCGCCCCTGGAAGAGCAGAAGCTGGGAGACGCCATCATGCGGGACATCTACCTGGACCCGAGCTACTTCGACGACCCGGAGATCACCGCCTACCTCAACAACCTGGGCTACCGGCTGGTGGCGGCCGGCCCTGACAACACCCTCGGCTTTCGCTTTTTCGTCATCCGTGACGGCACCCTCAACGCCTTCGCCCTGCCCGGGGGCTATATCGGCGTCCACACCGGCCTGATCGTCGCCTCCCAGAGCGAATCGGAACTGGCCTCGGTGCTGGCCCACGAAATCGGTCACGTGACCCAGCACCATATTGCGCGGATGATCGCCGGCCAACAGAAGACCACCCTGCCCACCCTGGCGGCCCTGGCGGTGGCGGTGCTCGCCGCCCGCTCCAACCCCCAGGTGTCCCAGGCGGCCATCGCCACCGCCCAGGCGGCCTCGGCCCAGACCCAGCTGGACTTTACCCGGGAGCACGAGCGGGAGGCCGACCGGGTGGGCCTGCAAATCCTCGGCAAGTCCCGCTTCGACACCCGGGCCATGCCGACCTTTTTCGAGCGCATGCAGCGGGCCAGCCGCCTGTACGAGAACAACGCCCCCACCTATCTGCGCACCCACCCCCTCACCAGCGAACGCATCGCCGACATCGAGAACCGGGTGGCGGAAACCCCCTACCGGCAAGTGCGGGACAGCCTGGATTTCCAACTGGTGCGGGCCAAGCTGCGGGCCCTGCTCACCCCCCCGGCCCAGGCGGTGAAGGAGTTCGAAAGTTTCCTGCAGGACAAGCGCTACACCAGCGAAGCCGCCCAGCGCTACGGCCTGACCCTGGCCCTGATGCGGCAGGAAAAATTCGACCGGGCGGAAACGGAAATGTCCGCTCTGCGCAAGGTCGCTCCCAGCAGCCCGTTCATCGACAACCTGGCGGCGGAACTCAAGCTCGCCCAGGGGAAAACCGACGCCGCCATCGCCCAATACCGCGCCGCCCTGCGCCTCTACCCCCAGCACCGCGCCCTGGTCTACGGCTTGGCGGAAGCCCTGCTGAAAAGCGGACGCCCGGCGGAAGCGGACAAGTTTCTCAGCCCCCGCATCAATGCCTTCACCCAGGATTACCGCCTGTACCAGATTCAGGCCAAAATTCACGCCGCCCTGGGCCATCCCATGCTGAGCCACCAGGCCGAAGCGGAAGCCTACGTGCACCTCGGCAACCTCACCGCCGCCATCGAACAGTTGCAAATCGCCCTCAAGCAGGGGGGCGGCGATTTCTACCAGCAATCCATCGTGGAAGCGCGGCTCAAAGAGTTGCGCAGCCGGAACGATCCAAAACCCAAGCCCTAAGCACCCTCCCCCACTAGTACATTCGTACTAACTATCGGTTATTAAAAGAAATTTCTTCAGAAATCCCTTGCGCGGGAGGATTCCTATTGAGTATGCTTGGCACAACCGTCGGCGATGTTGCGGTTGATTGCCCGGAGGTACAAACGCCTTCCGGGGCACTACGGACATGAATGAGAATGGAGGAGACCATAATGATGAGGAAGCAAGCCCGGTTGCTGTTCGCCGCCGTCATGGGCGCCAGCCTGTCCTGCACCGCCCTGGCGGCGGATGAGGCCAAGAAGGAAGAAACCAAGGCCCCCGCCCCGCTGTTTTTCGACAAACCCAAGGAAGAGAGCAAGGGCATGACGGGCAAGCAAATTGCCTACGACCGCCGCCTGGGCAACTGTCTCGCCTGCCACGCCATGCCCAGCCAGGCGGACGCGGAAATGCCGGGCACCATCGCCCCGCCGCTGATTTCCATGCAGCTGCGCTACCCGGACAAGGCCAAGCTGCGCGCCCAGATCTGGGACGCCATGGCGGCCAACCCCAAGACCTCCATGCCCCCCTTCGGCAAGCACAAGGTGCTGACCGAGGAGGAAATCGACAAAGTGACCGAATTCGTCTACAGCCTGTAACCCCAACTCCAAGGAGAGATCAAGCATGAACCAGTTCCGCAGAACCTTCCTGAAAGGCGCCGGTGCCGCCGGCTCCGTAGCCGTGGCCGTCGCCGCTGGCCTGCTGAAGCCCACCGAAGTGCTGGCCGCCGAATGGAACAAGGCCGGCTTTGGCGCCACCAAGCTGGACGAAGCCCTCAAGTCCGTCGGCGGCGCCGGCGCGGCCGAAAGCAAGGACATCGTGATCAAGGCCCCGGACATCGCCGAGAACGGCGCCGTGGTGCCGGTGGAAGTCACCAGCAAAATCGCGGGCACCGCCTCCATCGCCCTGTTCATCGAAACCAACCTGAACCCCCTGTGCTCCACCTACGACTTCTCCAACGGCGCCCTGGGCTACGTCTCCACCCGCGTCAAGATGGCCAAGACCTCCAAGGTGCGCGCTGTCGTCAAGGCCGGCGGCAAGACCTACACCGCCGCCAAGGAAGTGAAAGTCACCATCGGCGGCTGCGGCGGCTAAGCCCTCTTCGCCCATCCAACGACACCGCATACCGAACTGAAAGGAATTCAAAATGGCAGAACCGATGAAAATCCGCGCCACCCTGCAAGGTGACGTCGCCGACGTGAAAGTGCTGATGAACCACATCATGGAAACCGGCCAGCGCAAGGACGCCAAGACCGGCCAGCTGATCCCCGCCCATTTCATCCAGCAGGTCACCGCCACCCTCAACGGCAAGACCGTGCTCGACTCCCAGTGGAGCCAGGCCATTTCCAAGAACCCCTTCCTGGGCTTCAAGGTGAAGGGGGCCAAGGCCGGCGACAAGGTGGCGGTCAACTGGGTTGACAACAAGGGCGACAAGAACAGCGTCGAAGCCGCCATCGGCTAAGCAGCCATCGTCCCCGGGCGCGCCCGCCATGGCGCGCCCGCACCAAACGAGGAGGAAGACAGCATGAAAAAAGTTATCCTGGCACTCGTCGGCGCCGGCCTGATGGCCGGCTCCCTGGCGGCCAACGCCAGCCCGGAGAATGACCGCAAACAGGTCATCAATACCTACAAAAAAGCCTATCCCAAAATCAAGCTCGACCAGTACGTCCACGGCGCCATGATCTATGATGCCGGCGCCATGGAGCAGTACCAGACCATCATGGACTTTCCCCCCTTCGAAGGCGTGATCGAAGCAGGCAAGGCCATGTGGGAGAAGCCCTTCGCCAACGGCAAAACCTACGCCGAGTGCTTCCCCAACGGCGGCAAGAACCAGGCCGGCAACTACCCCCTGTTCGACGACAAGGCGGGCAAGGTGGTGACCTTTGAAATGGCCGTCAACGCCTGCCGCGAAGCCAATGGCGAGAAGCCCCTCGATTACAGCGGCAAGGAAATCGGCAAGCTGACCTCTTATGCCCGCACCCTGTCCGACGGCATGAAGATGAACGTCAAGGTGAAGGGCACCGCCGCCCTGGCGGCATTCGAGCGCGGCAAGGCCTTCTTCTACCAGCGCCGCGGCCAGCTCAACTTCTCCTGCGCCACCTGCCACCAGGACAACGCCGGCCACCGCATCCGCTCCGAGTTCCTGTCCCCGGCCCTGGGTCAAGCCACCCACTGGCCCGCGTTCCGCGGCGGCGACAACCTGGTGACCCTGCAGCAGCGCTACAAGGGCTGCAACAAACAGGTCCGCGCCGTTCCCCTCAAGCCGGGCAGCACGGAGTTCAACGAGCTGGAGTACTTCCACTCCTACCTCTCCAACGGTTTGCCGATGAAAGCGTCGGTATTCCGCAAGTAAGTCCCCCCGGCCCGGATTCTTCCGGGCCGTTTTTACCCCCCGAACAATTAAACACCCGCGGCTTCAGCGACGGGTGGAACACGAACAGAAACAACACGGAGCAAAGCCCATGAACCGCCGCGAATTCCTGCAACTGCTCGCCGTGGCCGCCGCCGGCGGCTTGGCCCTGGACAGCAAGAGCGCCCTGGCCGCCAACCCCGGCAGCCTTTATGACCTGCCCGCCTTCGGCAACGTGAGCCTGATGCACTTCACCGACTGCCACGCCCAGCTGATGCCGATCTATTTCCGCGAGCCCAACGTCAACCTGGGCGTCGCCGGCATGGCCGGCAAGCCCCCCCACCTGGTGGGCGAAAAGCTGCTCAAGCAGTTCGGCGTCGCGCCGGGCACGGCGGAGGCCCACGCCTTCACCTACCTGGACTTCGAAGCGGCGGCCAAGACCTACGGCAAGGTGGGCGGCTTCGCCCACCTCTCCACCCTGGTCAAGCGCATCCGCGCCAGCCGCCCCGGCTCCCTGCTGCTGGACGGCGGCGACACCTGGCAGGGTTCCGCCACCTCCCTGTGGACCCAGGGCCAGGATATGGTGGACGCCTGCAAGCTGCTGGGCGTGGACGTGATGACCGGCCACTGGGAATTCACCTACGGCGCCCAGCGGGTGAAGGAAATCGTGGACCGCGACCTCAAGGGCAAGATGGACTTCGTCGCCCAGAACGTGAAGACCAACGACTTCGGCGACCAGGTGTTCGACCCCTACGTCATCCGCCAGATCAACGGCGTGCCGGTGGCCATCATCGGCCAGGCCTTCCCCTACACCCCCATCGCCAACCCGCGCCACATGATCCCCGACTGGAGCTTCGGCATCCAGGACGACAACCTGCAGAAGATGGTGGACGAGGCACGGGGCAAGGGCGCCCAGGTAGTGGTGGTGCTGTCCCACAACGGCATGGACGTGGACCTCAAGATGGCCAGCCGGGTCACCGGCGTGGACGCCATCCTCGGCGGCCACACCCACGACGGCGTGCCCGCCCCGGTGGCGGTGAAGAACGCCGGCGGCCAGACCCTGGTCACCAACGCCGGCTCCAACAGCAAGTTCCTCGGCGTGCTGGACTTCGAGGTCAAGAACGGCAAGGTCACCGGCTGGAAGTACAAGCTGCTGCCGGTGTTCTCCAACCTGCTCCCCGCCGACCCGACCATGGACGCCCTGCTCAAGCAGATCCGCGCCCCCTACGAATCCAAGCTGAACGAAGTGCTGGCCGTCAGTGACGAACTGCTCTACCGCCGCGGCAACTTCAACGGCACCTGGGACCAGCTGATCCTGGACGCCCTGATGGAAGTGAAAGGCGCCCAGCTCGCCTTCTCCCCCGGCTTCCGCTGGGGCACCACCATCCTGCCCGGCGAGCCCATCACCATGGAGAAGCTGATGGACCAGACCGCCATCACCTATCCCCAGACCACGGTCAACGACTTCACCGGCCAGCAGATCAAGGACATCCTGGAAGACGTCTGCGACAACCTGTTCAACCCCGACCCCTACTACCAGCAGGGCGGCGACATGGTGCGGGTGGGCGGCCTCACCTACACCTGCACCCCCAATGCCGCCATGGGCAAGCGCATCAGCGACATGCGCATCAACGGCAAGCCCGTCTCCGCCACCAAGAAGTACAAGGAAGCGGGCTGGGCGCCGGTGGGCGAAGGCGTCACCGGCGAGCCGGTGTGGGAAGTGGTGGCCCAGTACCTGAAGGCCAAGAAGACCATCAAGGGGATCAAGCTCAACCAGCCGAAGCTGGTAGGCATGGCCGGCAACCCCGGCATCGCCTGATTTAAACCCCTTTAACCGCGGAGGACGCGGAGGGACGCAGAGGAAAACCATGGATAAGGTTGAAGTTCCTCTGCGCCCCTCCGCGTCCTCTGCGGTTCAAGCTTTTAGGTTCTTAGCGCCGGCCAGGCCCGCCGTGGAAGCCGCCGAAGGACTGCTGGTCGAAGGTCTTCTTCTGCTCCGGGGTGAGGGTGGCGTAGAAGGCCTTCATTGTTTCGGCCCCTTTGCGCATGGCGTCCAGCCGTTCCTGGGAGCGGGTCAGCATCTTGTCGGCACGCTCGGGAGCCGGCAGGTCGCGCAGGGCCTTGGGATTAAAATCCCCGCGCTTGGGCATGGCGGACTTCACTGCTTCGCTGTAGGTCTTCCAGCCCTTTTCCTGCTCCTTGTTCAACTTCAGTTGGTCGTGCAGGGTCTGCTGGCGCTTCTCCATCCGTTGCTCGATGCGGGAGCCGTCGAAGCAGCCCCCTTCCCCGCCGCGCATGGCGAAGGCGGGAACCGCCACCGCGCCGGCAGCCGCGGCCACCACGATCCCCAGGGCGATACGTTTTTTCAGGCTAAGCATTTCAAACTCCTTGTTCGGGTTAAGGCATATTGCCTGGGAACCATTAAACCCCTCCCCTGTGAGCCGGGTGTTCCCGTCTGTCGCATTCGTGTATCGGCAGCGGGCCGCGGCGTAACGTTTCGTATCCAGCCCCAACAGACGATACACAAGGTTACATTCCGCCCCTGACAAATGCCGGTCTTTTGGCGCAAACTTCATCCCATGGAAGACAATCCCGAACACCTCCTGGTGGTGGACGACGACCGGGAAATCCGCGAACTGCTGGCCGACTATCTGGAACGCCAGGGCTACCGGGTGTCCGCCGCCGCCAACGGCACGGAGATGCGCCGCGCCCTGGAATCCGACCCGACGGACCTGGTGATCCTGGACCTGATGATGCCCGGGGAGGACGGTCTCACCCTGTGCCGGGAACTGCGGGCCCGCTCGGCCCTGCCGATCATCATGCTCACCGCCCGGGGGGAGCCGGTGGACCGCATCGTGGGACTGGAAATGGGGGCCGACGACTATCTCGCCAAGCCCTTCGAACCCCGGGAACTGCTGGCCCGCATCCGCAGCGTGCTGCGCCGCGCCCGGGCCCTGCCCCCCAACCTCCAGCCCGAAGGCGAGCGCCTGTTCCGCTTCGCCGACTGGACCCTGGAAACGGAAACCCGCCAGCTGATCGCCCCCGACGGCGTGGCCGTCGCCCTGTCCGGCGCCGAATACCGTCTGCTGCGCGTCTTCCTCGACCACGCCGGGCGGGTGCTGAACCGGGACCAGCTGCTCAACCTCACCCGGGGCCGGGATGCCGATCCCTTCGACCGCTCCATCGACCTGGCGGTGAGTCGCCTGCGGCAGAAGCTGCGGGACGACGCCCGGGAACCCAAGCTCCTCAAGACCGTGCGCAACGAGGGTTACCTCCTCGCCGTGCCGGTGCGCAAGGAATAGGCCGTGGGCTACCTGAGCGCCTTCTTCCGTTCCATGGCCGGCCGCATTTTCCTGGTGCTGCTGGTGGGCTCCTGGCTCGCTTTCGCCTTGAGCTTCTGGATCGTGAGCGGAGGGGAGGCGAGCAGTTTCGCCCAGATACGGGGGCATTTTGCCGCCGACCGGGTAGCCCACTGGCTGGCCCTGGCGGACGCCCTGCCCACCGGTGAGCGGGGCCGTCTGGCCGTATTGGCCGAGCGGGAGGGGGTGCGCCTGTCCTTTGCCCCTGCCGCCCCCGGCGACGACGCCTTCCATCCCCTGCGACCGCGCATGGAAGAACGGCTGGCGCCGGGCATCCGGCTGCTGGCCCTGCGCCAAGGAAGGGAAGTATGCGCCCCCGACGAGACGACCTGCGACGGCCCCCGCCGGCTGTGGGTTTCAGCCACTCTATCCGATGGCTCCCCGGCGACGGTGGACGTGCCGGACACCCCCCTGCGCCACCGGCCGGCCTTCCTCGGCCGCATGGCGGCCCAGATGACGCTCTTCGCCCTGGCCCTGGCCCTGCTGGCCGCCGGCGTAGCCTACTGGGTCACCCGCCCCCTGCGGGGCATGGCCCGCGCAGCCCTGGCCCTGGGGCGCAACATCGACCAGCCCCCTTTGCCGGAAACCGGACCGGCGGAAGTGAAGGACGCCTCCCGCGCCTTCAACCGCATGCAGACCCTGATCCGGCGCCACGTGGAAGAGCGCACCGGCCTTCTGGCCGCCATCACCCACGACCTCCAGACCCCCCTCACCCGCATGCGCCTGCGGCTGGAGAACGCTTCCGCCGACCCGCTGCGAAACAAACTGCTGGGCGACCTGGAACAGATGAAACTGATGGTGCGGGAAGGTCTGGACCTTGCCCGCAGCCTGGATGCCGCCGCCCCCGGCCAGCTGCTGGACCTGGACTCCCTGGTGAACAGCACCTGCGCCGACCAGGCGGAAGGGGGCGACCAGGTGCGTTGCAACGGCGAGTCCGGCACCACCGTGCTGGCCCGCCCCCTGGACCTGCGCCGTTGCCTGTCCAACCTGATCGGCAACGCGGTGAAATACGGCGGCAGCGCCGAGGTCGCCATCGCCCGGGAGGGACAGGAGGCAGTGGTCCGGGTGCGGGACCGCGGCCCCGGCATTCCCGACGA
>ENA-ORXD01000162-ORXD01000162.1-sediment-metagenome-genome-assembly--contig:-NODE-162-length-112720-cov-8.268290_pt1 | contig 112720 bp, 81 predicted proteins | sample MGYA00237862_ERZ511471 | MGnify/ENA metagenome assembly ERZ511471
TTTTTAAGTCCTGATCTGTTTGTTCAGGATCCGGCCTTTACGCAAAGTTTTAACCGGTACAGTTACTGTTTGAATAATCCGTTGCGGTTTGTGGACCCGGGGGGATATTGGTGGAATGGACTTACCGATAGGGTTTTTCATGATGGTCAAACTGATTGGTCCAGGGAAGTGCATGCACAAAAGCGTCATCAGGACGGCGGCTCGGGAGGATATTCCTATGATTCTTCATCTCCGACAGGTTACAGGAATGCATCAGGAGATGTGGTATCGTGGGGAGAAGTATATAATAACTACGTATTACCGAATTCAACTGCTGTTGATCCTGGTCTGTTTTATGACGTACTTCTTGATGCTCAAAGTGGTAACCTTCGTATTATAAACATGTATGGACAGGATTGGTTTGTATATGTTAATCCGTCTTCAGGTAAGCTTACTTCGTATATGAGTTTGACTGTATCGAAGCTGAATTCGTATTATAATATTCCCTCAGGACAAGGGGATACGAGAAAAGATCCTCTATTTGAGTTTGTTGGGTTTAACAGAGGCATTCCTGAATTTGAATCAAGGTTAATGCCTGAAGGTAGTGCTGTTACACCCGGACCATTTATTATTTATTCTTCAGGATATTCTAATAATAAAGTCTTAAATACTCATGAACCAGGACATGTTATTCAGTTTTTCTTATTGGGAGGTTATGGTCTTTATATTCCACTGGTAGCTATTCCTAGCTTATTAACAGTGAATAGACCTTATCATAATGAAATGCCATGGGAGAAATCAGCCAATCAGTTATGGTATTGGTTAACTGGAGAGAACCATCCAAGAAATCCATTATATTTTAACAAACCAAAAAATTAAATTATGAGAAATCTTTTAAATATAATAATGATTCTACTATTGTTGGCATGCGACAAAATGGATTTTAAATTGCATCTTACAAATCAATCTGGCAAGAATTTATATTATCAGGTAAAATTAGATTCCATCTTAGTTGAAGGGCTTTTGATAGAATCTTTACCAAATAATGACACATTAAAAGTTGGAACAATTGGAGGTGAAGGAACTTGGGAGTACAAAATTAAACAAAGGTCAATTGACAGTACATTATATGTTTTCATTTTCTTTGATCAAGAATTAACTAATGAAGTAATTCGTAACAGAAATTATAGGATGAAAGGATTTAAAGTGAAAGATCTTGATAAACTCAACTGGATTATTGCATATCCTAATGATTTTGATTAGATTATAAATAATCCTCCCCAAGGACAAGGGGGTGATGGAAATATTAAAATACCTGAATTTAATTTATCCTCTTATGATAGAGAAGGTTTAATGGGTGTAGGTGGAAGTTTTATTATCGTTACTACTATTGCATCATCTGAAGGAATCCCGGTTATTGCCGTTGTTGCTTATGCAGCTTCTGCAACAATTAATGTTTTCCTTTGGTACGATGTAACAGCAAAGCATGTTAATAATCCCTCAAAATCAGCTTATGACTGGTTTAAATGGGGAGCAAGTTCTGCAGTGAGCTTTGCTGGATTAATTCCTATGCTCATAATACCCTCCGCAATAATTTCTATTTTTGAACAAAATATTTGGAGTTATATAGAAGGTAAAAATGATTAGAATAGCATACCATATACTTTTTTTTAATTTATTCTGCACAATAAAATATTTTGACAGAAAAAAACGATATCCTGATTTTGCATATGCAATAAATGCAATTTCTTTTTTATCTGCTCATATTAGTTTAAACATTTTAGTTATTCTTTCAATAATTCAAAGAAAGATTAATATTCACTTAACTAAATATTACTTACAGTGGTTCATCTTTATTTTATTATTTAGCAAAAATAAGTTAGAGAAAGAAACCTTTAATTCAGAAAGAAGACATCGAAAATTTAATTCTATGTAGAAGTAACGATGTAAATGATAAAAAATTTTGATTCGTATAAATTAAAACAAAGCCTGGACTCATACCATGTAAAAATCGATATAAAAATAATCCCGGTAAAACCAAAATATTTACTATGTTTGCATATGCTTCTGTGTTAAAATTTTAAATTTTGCCTGATTTGGTATGGTATTTGATTTTAATTAACTAAGTTTAACATCAAGTTATGGCAGGAGAGTTAATCATGAAAACAACAATTAACATATTGATCATTGCGGCGTTAATTCTCGCTTCCTGTTCCAGAGGATTCTATCCCACTATAGCTGAATACGATGATGTTTATTTTGTTCCTGTTAAGAAAACACGAACTGTAACAGTTGATGAACAAACAGGCACATCGGGAGCTGCAGTAAACAATGAAGTACTTACTCCGGAAGCAGTTAAAAAAACTACCGCTATCCCTTACGATGCAAATAGTGGGGAATTAAGTGATTACGAAATATACCGGCTTCAGCAGGAACAGGAGATGTTAAGTGAAGATCAGCCGGTTTATCGCTCTGAAGCTGGATATGATTATGATACTTCCGTTGTTTACAGCGACAATTCTGTTCAGGATTATACAGATTCCTATGGTTATTATGATGAGAATACCGACCGGATTGTAATAAACAATTATTACGGCGCTAATCCTTATAACGACTATGACTATTACTACTCATCGAGGATAAGGAGATTTTACCGCCCGTATTACAGCTGGAATTATTATGATCCTTTCTATTCTGACATGTTTTACTATAATTACAATCCTGCCTACTGGGGGATGAGTATTTATTATGGTTCTTATTTCAGTCCTTACTTTGGTTTCTCATACAGTCCATGGTATTATGGGAGCTATTATCCTTATTATAGCTGGAGTTATTATGATCCATGGTACAGTCCGTATTACTATGGTTCATATTACAGAGGATACCGCATGGGATATTATGACGGGTATTATGGTTACGGTTACAGTCCTTACTATTATTCAAGGGTAACTGACAGGAACCGCAGCGACTATTATTATGGTCACCGGACTTCAAGGTCAGGTTTTTCACCCTATTCTTCATCTTCCTTCAGCGCTGATCAGAAAAAATCGATTGTTTCAGACCCCAGGGTGAGGAGCAGAACTGAAACGGCTGCAGGATCTGAAGGAGTGAGAAAAGCCACTGAAACTGACGGCGCTGTGAGGAGTCGTAATCTTGAAGGGTCTCCCTCAGGAGCTGTCCGTACACCATCTCAGGTTGCTCCGGGAGGCAGTCCAACCAGAACCCGTACTGAAGCCGGTAACGGAACTGTGAGACCTGCAACGCGTCCTTCTGATAATGTAACCCCGGGTACAAGGCAACCATCAAACACCAATGTTTATCAAAGTCCTGCCCGGAGTCAGCAGGGTACTGTCAGGAGTGTCGAACCCGGAAACGGGAATACCAGAAGTAATACCTATACTCCCAGTTATACAAGACCCAGAACAACATCCACTCCTACATACAACAGGGGTGAAAGTTCAGGAACATCAACAGGGGTAAGAAAGAGTGGCACTACCGGAAGTCCGGCTGTAACTACTCCCACAAGAACGGCTCCTGTATATACAAGACCTTCAACAACAACCAGTCCTGCCAGAACTACAACCAGACCTTCAGGCGGAACAAGAAGCCCTGCCCCCAGGTCTTCCAGTTACAGCAGACCAACTAATGCTCCATCTTCCAGCCCTTCAAGGCCGGTTGCTACTCCTTCACGAAGTACTTACAGCAGTCCTGCTTCATCCCCGTCAAGATCTTCTTCCAGCAGCTATAGTTCTTCCGGATCTTCAAGATCTTCTTCCGGCAGCAGCTACAGTTCCTCAGGTTCTTCTTCCGGAAGCAGCAGCAGGAGCAGTTCTTCAGGATCGGGCAGAAGATAATAATATATTATCCTAAGTATCGTTTATACAAAATATCATCTGATTTTACTTAATTCATAATGATCAAAATATGAAACGTGTTAGTATTTTCGTAGTAAGCATCCTGTTGGCATCTTCCCTGATCTATGCGCAGAACGAAGTGGATGCATTACGGTATTCCAGACAGGCTACTGTGGGTACAGCAAGAAGTGTAGGACTCGCCGGCGCAATAGGAGCGATAGGTGCCGATTTCTCTTCATTAAGTGTTAATCCGGCAGGGATAGCCCTCTACAGGGGATCCGAATTAACCATCTCCCCATCACTCTTCTGGGATAACACCAGCTCATCATTCCTTGGCAATTCCTATGAGGAATCAAAGTATAATTTTAATGTTGGAAACCTTGGCTTTGTAAGTACATATGATTTTAATAAAGAAGATGGATGGATAAGTACCAGCTTTGGTATAGGTTATAACCGTAATGCTAATTTTAACCGTAGTATCCTCATGAGCGGATTGAACCAGAACAGTTCACTGTTGGATAATTTCACTGATTTTGCCAACAGATATCCGAATAATCTCAGTTCGTTCTATGAGCAGCTAGCGTATGACATTTACCTCCTGCCTTTCGATACCGTCACAAACGAATTCTGGAATGATATACAAAATGCAGGGTATGGACAACATCAGAGACGTATACTGGACACCAGGGGGTCTTCCGGAGAATATACATTTTCTTTCGGCGCCAACTATAATCACCGGCTTTATCTTGGCGCTACTTTCGGTATAATGAGATTAAGATATGAACAGGATATAATTCACAGCGAACAGGACCTTGATAATGCCATCGAGTTCTTTGATAAATTCATTTTCCGGGAAAATCTTCGAACAACAGGTACCGGGTATACATTTAAACTAGGCGGTATTATCCGTCCTCTCGATTTCCTAAGGCTTGGATTCTCCTATCATCTGCCGGTTTTTTATAACCTGAACGACAGGTTTACCACTGAGATGGAAGGATACTATGATCCGATTGAAAACATTCAGCCTAAAACGGAATATTCCCCCCTGGGTGATTATGATTATAAGTTAAAAACCCCTTCTAAATTTGTGGCCAGCCTGGCTGCTACAATCGGGAAAATAGGCCTTGTCAGTGTGGATTATGAGAGAACTGATTTCTCCGGTGCAAAGCTTAATTCCAGGGAGTATGATTTCTTCGATGAGAATGATGCAATAAAAAGCCTTTACAATTCAACCAACAATTTCCGCATCGGAGGTGAATTCAGGCTTGGGGCAGCATACCTGAGGGGCGGGTATGCAATTTATCAAAGCCCGTATATCAGTACTGAACCAAATACAAAAGCCAATAAGAATGTTTATGCTGCCGGACTGGGAATGCGCAGCAGATTCATGTTTGTGGATTTCGGTTATTCCCTGAGCAACATTGAAGAAGTATATTATATGTATGTACCACAGATGGTAAATGGCTCAAAAAATAAATCCCTCGGAAATAACATGATTGTCACCATTGGATATAAGTTTTAAGATGCCAGGGGTGTATAGGCATACTTTTTCAGAGTAAAGCATTAACCCTGTGCCTGATCAACAGAGATCTTCATACTGGCCTTTAATATGCTCTTCGCTTCTTTTCCGGTATTAAACAAAAGATCAAGGATACTAAGATTGGGTATAAAACCGAGTTTTGAGGAAAAAACCTGGGTGTAGGGTACCGGATGAAAAGAAAGATCTTCCTCACTATGTTTTTTCGGGTGAATAATATCGCGTAAATCAATGGCTCCGTATGAGCTGGTATTAAAATCATAGTGTGATGTTAATTCGGGATTACACTCTATTTCAAGACATTCTAAGGTTTTAATTAAAATATCAAAATTCATATCTATAAGGAATTCATATTTCCTGAAAAAGAATGGCTCAATTTCGTCCCTTATATATTCAAAAAAGGGAGATGAATTATAGCTGGAAATGATCCCCTGGCGATGATCTTTTCTCCAGTTAGTATCATAGTCAATTTTAATATCTTTTACTGTTGTTTTTTCTCCCTTCCTTCGTTTCACCGGAACTATCAGAGACAATGGTCCGTTTGCACTTCCGACAGTACACCTGTTCCTGTATGTTTGTTTTATGTAATTGTCATGTTGTTCAATCCTTACAGCAGGCCGATCGATAAACTTCGTATAATATTGCACAGGGCCGAAATAGGCAGTGGTAAGAATAAGGGGTTCAGTCATCTTTTAAAAGATATAAAAATTTGTTAAAAAAGTGTAAAAACTCCTCTGAGCGGATAGGTTAAGAGAAAAAAACAATTAAATATAGTTATTTTTACAGATATAAAGATATATACACATGAAGAGAAGAGATTTTCTAAAAAAGGGAGTGGGAGCAGGGTTTGTTGCCGGTACTGCATTTACGGTTTCTTCATCCAATAAGTTGTTTGCGGGGATGAACCTGTTACCGGAAGAGCCTTATGATCTGGTTGCCATAAGGGGAGGAGAGCCGGATGTGATGTTTGACCGCGGCATTGAAGAACTGGGTGGTATGAGGCAGTTCGTTAAAGAGGGACAGACAGTTGTTGTAAAACCTAATATCGGGTGGGATGCTGTCCCTGAGAGGGGGGCGAATACAAATCCACTGCTTGTAAAACGTATCGTTCAGCATTGTTTTAATGCAGGTGCAGCACAGGTTTATGTATTTGATAATACCTGTAATGAATGGACCAAGTGTTATGCCAACAGCGGTATTGAGCAGGCAGTTAAGGATGCGGGAGGTACAATGTTTACGGGCAGCAGTGAAAGATATTACCAGGAGGTTGAACTTCCATGGGCTAAGTCTCTGAAAATGACTAAAGTTCATGAACTGATACTAAAATCGGATGTATTTATAAACGTGCCGGTTTTGAAACATCATGGAGGCGCAAATATTACCATTACGATGAAGAATCTGATGGGAATTGTCTGGGATAGAAAATACTGGCATGCCAATGATCTGCATCAGTGTATTGCTGATTTTGCTGCGTTCCGCAAACCGGATCTGAACATTGTCGACGCATACAGGGTTATGAAACGTAATGGTCCCCGGGGCGTGTCAGTTGATGATGTGGTATTGATGCGTAACCAGATTATTTCAACTGATATGGTTGCGGCAGATGCTGCAGGTTGTAAGCTGTTTGGAATTGAACCTCTGTCAGTCAAACATATTAAACTGGGGGGTCAGTCCGGTATAGGGAATTACGATCTTGAATCCCTCAATATCTCCAGAATTTCAGTATGAGCTATAAATGGCTGAAGTGGACAAGGGTGCTTATAGCCCTGATATTTTTCCTTTTTACCACTTTGATATTTATTGATTTCCGGGGCATTATTTCTGAAGACAGGATAACAAGGATTCTATGGCTGCAGTTCACACCTTCGTTACTTAAGTTTATTACATTATTCAGTCTCAGTGCTGCCGGTTTTATCATAATACTTGTTCTTACTTCCCTTTTCGGAAGAGTATACTGTGCTTCAGTATGTCCGCTGGGGATATTTCAGGACTTCATAATAAGAGCCGGAAAGCTCCTGAAGGTAAGAAAGAGATTCAGATATCGCAAACCTGCTTTCATCCTGAGAAATACAATCCTGGTTGTTATTATATTGTCTGCTTTTACCGGGAGCATCATCCTTGTCAATATTTTCGACCCTTATAGTCTTTATGGAAAGTTTGCAAACGGATTATTGCGACCTGTTGCTATAGGCATTAATAACATTCTCACTGGTGCTCTGGAAGCCAGGGGTCATTATTATTTATATCATGTTGATATTCTGCCCTTTTCTTTTATTACACTCATTATACCGGTTCTTACCCTGCTGACACTGATAATCATGGCCGGTAAATTTGGTAGGTTGTTCTGCAATACAATTTGTCCCGTGGGAACGATATTAGGCTGGGTATCAAAGAAGGCTTTGTTCAGGATTTCCTTCGATACTGGAAAATGTACAAAATGTGGAAAATGCTCATTTGCATGCAAGTCGGAGTGTATGAACATTAAGGATCTCACTGTTGATTATTCCCGTTGTGTAGCATGTTTTAATTGCCTGACTGTATGTGAAGACGCTGCCATTGATTACAGGATAACATGGAGTAGGAAGAATAATTCTTCAAAGAACGGGCATGATCCAGGAAAAAGAGCCTTCCTGGCAACATCTCTGGGTGGTATTGCAGTTTTGGCTGGTATAAAGGAATCTCTGGCAGCCGGCAAGGATATAACGCCTCTTAATAAAAGGCCTACTGAAATACCCGAAATCAAAAATTATCCGGTATCACCTCCAGGTTCTCTGAGCATAGGTCATTTTACTTCACTCTGTACTGCATGCCAGCTTTGCGTAGGTCAGTGTCCGACAGGTGTTTTGCAACCATCGCTGAATCAGTATGGATGGAGCGGATATATGCAGCCATTCATGGATTTTGATACGAATTATTGCAATTATGATTGTGTGAAATGCAGTAATGTATGTCCCACGGGTGCTATTCTTTCCATAACTGAAGAAGCAAAGAGATCAACCCAGATAGGAAAAGTTGTTCTGGAGATTAAAAATTGTGTGGTTTACACGGAAAATACAGCGTGCGGGTCGTGTTCCGAGCATTGCCCTACACAGGCCGTGAGAATGGTACCTTATATTAATAACCTGACTATACCGGAGGTCGATGAAACTATTTGCGTAGGTTGCGGTGCATGTGAGTATGCTTGTCCGGTGCATCCGTTTAAGGCCATTTATGTGGACGGTAATCCTGTCCATGAAATTGCCAAATCACCGGCCGGAGATTCGCTGGAATATACAGAAACGGAAGATTTTCCTTTTTAAATGATCATTCCGAGGGTCTTACGATCTTGAACATTCGTCTGAACCTTATGGTTCCAGGGAAACGTTTTTCCTTATCGGTAGAGAGCCATATTAACCTTGGTTTTCCTACAATATGATCCTCGGGAACAAATCCCCAGAACCTTGAATCGGCAGAGCGATGCCGGTTATCACCCATCATAAAATAGTAATCCATTTTAAAGGTGTATTCTGAAACCGGTGTTTCATTAATATAGATTACACTGTCTTGTATTCTCAGAGTATTGTGTTCGTAATTCTCTATTATTAAGCGATAAACTGATAAATTTTCAAGATTCAGTTTAACAGAAGATCCTTTTGAAGGTATCCAGAGAGGTCCGTAATTATCCATATTCCAGCCATATTTTTCAATATTCGGAAAAATCTGGAAATCATATCCCTTTTCGATATATTTTTCAATACTTACAATTTCACGGATCTCTTTTTTCAAATTGGCAACCTGTTCAGAGGTGAGAGGGATGAGGTAATTGGGGTTATTATTGAGGCTGAGGTACTCCCTTGGGATGTTATATTTAGCCAGGTGCCTGGGATTCAGCGGAGTGCCGTTGGTTTTAACATGATAATTATATTGTAATCCGCTGAATTCCTTTTGTGTCTTTCCGTTAATATACACCTGTCCGTTTATGATCTGCAGGGTATCGCCGTGAATGGCCACACACCTCTTTATGTAATTATCTCTTCTGTCAACCGGCCGGTTAACAATGGTAAATGTTTTTCTAACATAATTTCTGGCATCATCCCAGTATTCATCATCAGTTTTTAGCAGCCGACCTGAATTTTTATCAGACATTTTTTGCTGATGTGCAAATTGCCTGACAATTGAGTAATAACTTGTGGCTGAGTTTTCAAGAACTACAGTGTCTCCGGCAGGGAAATTAAAAACTACAATATCATCGCGTTTTACCTTTGAAAATCCTGCCAGCCGTCTGTAAGGCAGTTTGATCCATGTCAGATAGGATTCGGAATTAACCACAGGGAGGCGGTTATGCGTAAAAGGAAATGCAATGGGTGTGTTGGGGACACGGGGACCATAGCTGACCTTACTCACATAAAGATGGTCTCCGACCAGCATGGTGCTTTCCATCGATGGAGTAGGTATTTTATAATTCTGAAAAAGGTATATGTTAATAAGAGTTACTGCAATAACAGCAAAAATGAGTGCATCGATCCATTCTATCACAGTGCTGTTTTTACCTTCCCTCTTTTTCCAGAACGTCCAGTTCACTTTCCTGGTGACGTACATATCATATATTACTGCCAGACCAAAAAGCCACCAGTAATTATTCAGCCAGATAATAAAGAGAATATAGAAAAATGAAACTATACCGAATTTAAAATATTTACTTTCTGTTATTCTTGCAAGCATAATATTATTTTATTGGTTTAAACATTCTTTCCCATCTTGTTCCGGATATAATATTTTTTCCCGGGTCTTTGGAAAACCATAAGTAAAAAGCTTTTCCAATGATATGATTTTCAGGGACAAATCCCCAGAATCTTGAATCAGCCGAGTTATGCCGGTTATCACCCAGAACAAAGAAATAATCCATTTGAAAAGTATAAGAATCTGCTAATTTACTATTTATGTAGATATTATCCTCTTTGATTTCGAGCATATTTTTCTCATACACCCGGATAATTCTCTCATAAAATGGCAGGTTGTTGATATCCAGCCTGATAACAGTATTTCTTTTCGGGACATAAACAGGTCCGAAATCATCAGGTGTCCATCTGAAATTTGTATTATTCGGGAATACATCCAAATTTCTATACACCAGAAAAGGTTCAGTATATTTATATATAGTGCGCACTTCTTTGTTATTCACAAGGAACTTATAACCATGCGTATCAAGAGGTATAATGTGAATGTTATCATTTGGGTTATAGCTTATCTCATCCGGATGTACGCCCACCATGTTGAGTACGGAGTCACTCAGTTTTCCTGTGGTAGTTCTCACAAAATATTTTACAACCATGAATTCACTTTCATCCTGAAAGGCATTATTTATATAAACATTGGCATTTTTTAGATAAATAGTGTCTCCGGGAAGCGCGATACATCTTTTTATATAATTATCCCTTTTATCTATGGGATGTGTGACCAGATTCAGGGATGATTCGATAGGGTTTCTCATGAATTGTCTCCGGAGGGAATAGTAATTCTGTCCGGGATATTGCACAAGAACAGTATCACCTTCAGGGAAATTGAACACAATGATATCATTGCGTTTTATTTCAGAGGTGCCCTTAAGTCTTTTATATTGCCTGTCGGGTGTGCTGATATATGTAAGCCTGCCGTCAGGCAACATTGAGGGTAGAAATGGCAGGGAAAGAGGAGTAAAAGGAAGTCTTGGACCATATGCTATCTTGCTGACAAAAAGATAATCACCGGGTAAAAGGGTTTTCTCCATTGAGGGGGAAGGAATTCTGTATGCTTCAATAAGAAGAATTTTAATTGCCGCAGTAATAAAAAGAGCTAAAATGACAGCTTTGATCCATTCCCAGGGTACTGATATCCAGTAAGGAAGGTTCCAGGTAATCAGATACTTCCAGTTTACTATTTTTAAAAGAAATATGTCAATGAACAGAATATTAACAAACAAAAGCAAGTGTTCTTTAAACCAGAGACACAATGCAGTCCATAGAAGTATAATAAGGGTGGTGTAAAAATATCTTCGGGGAGGTATTTTTTTCAATGTAAGGATTTTAAATGCCTAAGAGATCTCTCATGGTATAGATTCCCTTGTTGGACACAATAAATTCAGCAGCCAGCATAGCTCCTTCAGCAAATCCTCTTCTTGACTTAGCGTAATGCTTTAATGCGATAATATCTATTTCAGATTCGTATTTAACTTCATGGATTCCTTTTACATCATTTTCGCGGATAGCTTCAATTAATATTGTTTCGGCTTTGTCTTTTTCTTGTAAAGCCCATTTCTTTACGGACTTGTTGTTCATGATGATCTGTTCGGCCAGACTAATAGCAGTGCCGCTTGGTGCATCAAGTTTACGGGTATGGTGTGTTTCGGTAATTTTAATATCGTAACCGGGTAACCTGTTCATCAATTTAGCCAGGTATTCATTTATGGCAAAGGTGATATTCACACCGGGGCTGAAATTAGAGGAATAAAACAGGGATCCGTTTTTATCTCTGCATAATTTTTCCACTTGATCCAGATGATCTTTCCATCCGGTAGAACCTGTTACAACAGGGATTTTATTTTCAATGCAGAATAATATATTGTTTAAGGCTGACATTGGTGTGGTGAATTCCATTGCAACATCAATGCCGGCAAATTTTTCCTTACACAGATCATCCAGGTTAGTAATATCTATTATAAGGTCTATTGTGTGTCCGCGTTCCAGGGCAATTTGTTCAATCTCTTTACCCATATTACCATAACCGAGGAGAGCAATATTCATATGGTTTGGAGTTTAGGTTGAATACTATTTAAACGTATTATAGAAATTGTACGGTAAATTCAGATTAATCATAAAAAGATAGCCTTCTGCAAAGAGATTAACTGAGAAGTCAAACCTATACTTTTACTTTCTTCACAATTTCTGCAAAAGCTTCAGGATTATTCATTGCCATATCGGCAAGGGTTTTCCTGTTAAGATTAATATTGTTTTTATGAAGTAATCCCATGAATTCAGAATAGGAAAGATCATGCTGTCTTACTGCGGCATTTATTCTCTGTATCCACAGGCTTCTGAAATTTCTTTTTTTTGTTTTACGGTCCCTGTATGCATACTGCAGTCCTTTTTCCAATGCATTTTTTGCTACAGTCCATACATTTTTCCTTCTCCCGAAGTAGCCTTTGGTTTGTTTAAGAACCTTGTTTCTTTTTTGTCTTGAAGCTACTGAATTAACTGATCTTGGCATTTTTCAATGATTTAGAATGGCAAGCGTTCCTGTGGCAGGACTCTTTGGAGCTTGTTCATTCGATTAATAAATATACTATTTAAGTCCAAGCAGGAGTTTAATGTTCTTTTCATCAGTTTTATCAACTGTAGTGAAATAAGTTAAATTCCTTTTTCTCTTGGTTGCTTTTTTGGTCAGAATATGACTTTTATAAGCATGTTTTCTCTTAATTTTTCCGGTTCCTGTCAGTGCAAATCTCTTCTTTGCCCCGGAATTGGTTTTCATTTTAGGCATTATAACATTTTTAATTATAAAATACTATTTCTTTTTGGGTTTGGGTGTAATAATCATTATCATTCTTTTTCCCTCCAGTCTGGGCAGTTGTTCCACTTTACCTTCCTCCTCCAGATCCTGTGCAAATCTTAACAGCAGAATTTCACCTTTTTCTTTATAAAGGATTGTTCGTCCTTTAAAGAAAACATAAGCTTTAACCTTTGCTCCATCATTAAGGAATTTCTGTGCATGTCTTAACTTAAAGTTATAGTCATGCTCATCGGTATTGGGACCGAACCTGATTTCTTTAACTACCACTTTGGTAGTTTTCGCTTTTATTTCCTTTTGCTTTTTCTTTTGCTGATAAAGGAACTTCTGGTATTCGATGATTTTACATACTGGTGGATCGGCTTTGGGAGATATTTCCACCAGATCAAGTTCCATTTCTTCAGCCATTTTGATTGCCTGAGAGATAGGATAAATGCCTGGTTCATCAATATTATCACCCACGAGTCTGACAGACGGAACCCTTATATCACGGTTTATTTTGAAGGCAGGTTGATCTCTTCTCATCAACGGTTTGTATCCGCCTCGCTTAAAAAATGGTTCAGCTATGGTAAAACCCTCCTTTCTATTAGTTACTACTTTTAATTATAATAGTTGTTTTTTTACTTCTTCATTGATAAAAATTGCAAATTCTTCCGGTTTCATAGTCCCTTTATCACCTTCACCCTGTTTTCTTACAGCAACTGTGTCTGAATTTTCTTCTTTTTCACCGACAATGAGGAGGTATGGAATCCTCTTTAACTCATTGTCTCTTATCTTTTTACCTATCTTTTCGTTCCTGTCATCAATCAGAGTGCGAATATCGTAATTTTTTAGAAAATTAAAAACTTTTTGTGAATATTCGTTATATTTATCTGAAATAGGGAGAATTACCACCTGATCGGGAGTCAGCCACAAAGGGAATTTTCCTCCTGAGTGTTCTATTAATACAGCTACAAAACGTTCCATGGAACCAAAAGGTGCCCTGTGGATCATTACCGGCATGTGTTTCTGGTTATCAGCTCCGGTATACTCCAGTTCGAATCGTTCAGGGAGGTTGTAATCCACCTGTATTGTACCTAACTGCCACTTTCTGCCGATAGCATCCCTAACCATAAAATCCAGCTTTGGCCCGTAAAATGCTGCTTCCCCTATTTCAACAGTTGTTTCTAATTTCTTTTCTTCACATGCTTCAATAATTGCACGTTCCGATTTTTCCCAGTTTTCGTCATTTCCTATATATTTTGTTTTGTCGGAAGGATCCCTTAACGAGATTTGGGCAGTGTATTCACTGAACCCAAGAGCCTTGAATATATATAGGATAATATCAATAACCTTGATAAACTCTTCTTTTAACTGGTCGGGACGACAGAAGATGTGCGCATCATCCTGGGTAAATCCTCTTACTCTTGTAAGTCCGTGTAATTCACCGCTTTGTTCGTATCTGTAAACTGTGCCGAATTCTGCAAACCGTACCGGGAGATCACGATAACTGTACTGTTTTGATTTATATATTTCACAATGATGCGGGCAATTCATCGGTTTAAGCATGAATTCTTCGCCTTCCTGGGGGGTTGCTATAGGTTTGAAGGAATCTTTTCCATACTTTTCATAGTGTCCTGAGGTTACATACAGCTCTTTCTGGCCTATGTGTGGGGTTATTACCGGAAGGTATCCATATTCCCTCTGAACTTTTTTCAGGAAGTTTTCGAGTCTCTCCCTTAACTGTGCGCCTTTTGGAAGCCATAAGGGTAATCCTTGTCCCACTTTTTGTGAGAAGGTAAATAATTCCAGTTCCCTGCCTAATTTTCTGTGATCTCTCTCTTTAGCTTTTTCCAGCATTTCGAGATATTCATCCAGCATTTGCTGTTTGGGAAAAGTAATGCCATAAATTCTTGTGAGCATTTTTCTTTTCTCATCACCTCTCCAGTATGCACCTGCAACATTTAACAGTTTGATGGCTTTTATCTGTGAGGTATCAGGAAGGTGTGGGCCTCGACATAAATCTATGAAATTACCCTGCGAATAAAGAGAAATTGTACCATCCTCAAGTTCACTTATCAGTTCAGTTTTGTACTCGTCACCTTTTTTAGAGAAGTATTCCTCAGCTTCTTTTTTACTCACTTCCTTCCGTTTATAAACCCCGTTGCTTGCTGCCAGTTCTTTCATCTTAGCTTCTATGGCGGGAAGATCATTATCGCTGATCTGAATACCATTGCCCGGATCCACATCATAGTAAAAACCATTTTCAATTGCCGGTCCTATTCCGAATTTCGTTCCGGGATAAAGACTCTCAATTGCTTCTGCCATAAGGTGTGCCGAAGAATGCCAGAAAGCATGCTGACCCTCTGGTTCTGTAAATTTATGAAGCCTGATGCTTGCATCAGCGTTTATGGGTCTGCTCAGATCCCACAATTCACCGTTAACAGTTATTGCAGTTACTTCTCTGGCAAGACTGTTGCTTAAGTTTTTTGCAATATCAAGCCCCGTTACTCCACTTTTAAACTGTCTGACACTCTGGTCAGGAAATGTTATATTGATCATAGTAATTAACAGGAAAACAAAGAAGTTGCAAAAATAGTGAATTTTTTGTTAATAATATTGGGCAATATAATACAAAATGACATAACTGGTTCAACTGCATCCCGGGCCAGACTCTTTATTGTTGAATTCCGACGCAAAGTATCCTGCTGAGTTTATCCATTTCTTCTTCTGCTGTGTCTCGGGTTCCTTTACGTGCTACTGGTATTCCTCTGTGACTGCTGGATTCCTGAAGCATTATAATAAACCCCGTACTTTTCAGATCAAGAGGCCTGTTACTCCTGCTGTAAGACCTGTAAGTTCTGTTGTCCTTACTAATTACCAGTTTCATTCCGGGGTCAATATTTTTCCATTTTCCAATATTTATTAAACCAAAATAACTTTGATAATGTCTGATCCTGTGTTTTTCTGTATCAATACTGGTTTTAACAGTGGAAAATCCAACCAGTGCGCCGAATAATACCAGGATAACAGCTCCTAAAGAATAGAATGACAGGGCAACACCTGCCAGGGCAATAATAATTCCGGCAAATGATCCGACTGGACCGAATATTTTACGGATAGTATTTGTAGTATTCATCAGAAAATAATTGAGTTATGTTATTGTTAATTAATGCGTTCTGATGGAACCCCCATGTTTGTTGCTCCCGTTGGTCGCGAGCTCGTAAACTCGGTTCATGCTCTTTTGTGAACGATAGTGCATGGGGGTTTCATTACACGCGACCACGCAACCACATAACCACGCAATCACTTATCCACTCTTACAAATTCTCCACCACAAACCTCGTCATCCTTTCATACAGATGATACCTCACATTTCCTCCATGAATACTGTGATTTTTATTGGGGTAAAACTGCATGTCAAATTGTTTGCCGGACTGAACTAATTTATCGATGAGTTCAGTGGAATTTTGCAAATGTACATTGTCATCAGCCATTCCATGGATCAGAAGTAACTTACCTGTCATTTTATCAGCATACCGGATAGGAGAGTTGTCATCATATCCGGAAGGGTTTGCCTGGGGTGTACGCATAAATCTTTCGGTATATATTGTATCATAGTATCTCCAGTTGGTAACCGGAGCAACAGCAATGGCTGTTTTAAAAAGTCCTTCTCCATTAAAAAGGCAGAGAAGGCTCATATACCCTCCGTAACTCCATCCGAATATACCTATCCTGCTACTGTCAACATAGGGAAGTTTGCTAAGATATAAGGCCGTCTCGATCTGATCTTCTGTTTCGAGTTTTCCAAGCTGCATGTATGTTGATTTTCTGAATTCCTCACCCCTGTTATCTGTTCCCCTGTTATCAACGCAAACTATCAGGTACCCCATTTGGGCAAGCATCTGCAACCAGCTGTCCATAGGGTAGTATTGATCAGTCACGATCTGTGATTCCGGCCCTCCGTAAACATACATAAATACCGGATACTTGTTTTTCTGATTAAATCCCTGTGGTTTGATCATAAACCCGTTTAATGCTACATTAAAAGACGTGGTAAAACTGAAAAATTCTTTTTTCTGAAACCCGTATTCTTTAATGGTATGAACGAGATCTTTGTTATCTTCAAGAGTTCTGATATATTTTCCGTCAGTGTAATGCACTGAATATTCCAATGGTTTGCTGGCATCTGAATTTTCCAGGATAAAATACCTGTGGTTTTTGCTTAATACAGCATCATTCCAGCCATCCCCGGAACTTAATTTTTTCTTTCTGGTACCGTCGATATTGATTTTATAGATATGTTTTCTTAATGGGGAGGTTTCATGGGAGGAATAGTATACTTCCCCGGAATCCTCATTAAATGAGATTAATTCACCAATATCATATGATCCAGCAGTAACAGCGGAAAGGTTTTGATTCACAAAATCATAAAGGTAAATATGTCTCCATCCGCCGAGTTCACTAATCAGAATAAATTCAGTGCCGTTTTGCAGGTAAGTCAGGGTGTTATCTTTGATTTCTGAAATGTAGTATTTATTTGATTCTTCATAAACCACAACTGTGGTATCTGAATTAATATCAAAGTGCAGCACTTCCATATTGTTCTGTAAACGGTTAAGTTTAATAATACTGAGAACTTCAGGATTCATGGTCCATTTCATCCGGGGGAGATAAATGTCTGTATCTTCTCCGGTATCTGCTTTAACAGATTTCTCATTTAACAGGTCATAAACATAAATTGATACAATTGAATTTTCCTCCCCGGCTTTAGGGTATTTATACTTGTACCATTGAGGGTATAATTCACCGTATATGGTCATGTTGAATTGTTTAACCCTTTCTTCATCAAATTTATAATAAGCAATTCTTTTGCTGTCGGGACTCCACTCAAAGCCTTTTAAAAGGCCAAATTCTTCCTCATATACCCAATCTGTTGCACCATAGATAATTTTATTTCTTTCACCGTCGGTCGTTAGTTGCTTTTCTTCCTGTGTTTCCAGGTTTTTAATAAAAATGTTATTGTTTCTTACAAAGGCCACCATGCGCCCGTCGGGAGAGAAGGTGGCCAGTTGCTGCATTCCGTTATCTGAAAGTGGACTTAACCTCTTGGTAATGAGATCAAATATGAAATAATTTGCCCTGAATGAGTGGCGGTAGATATCTTCTTTTTTTGTGGTAAGAAGGAGCTTGGTTTCATCGGAACTGAATTCGTAGTCATCTATGAATTTAAACGGAGGATCTGAAATATCTCGTACTGAAAATAAGGTTTCGATAAATTCTCCTTTTTCATAATCGTATTTATCAATTTCAAAAAACTGGTCAAGCACAGCGTAGTGTTCTCCATCCTGAAGTGAGCGGAAACCTCTCACTGTTGCGGGATAAAACACGTATTCCTTAAAGATGGCGTCGAGGGTTATTTTCTTCTTTGCTTCAAGCAGAGGGCATAAGAAGAGGAGAAGAATCAAGAGGAATGAAATTTTAAACTTCATAGTAATGTTATTTTTTTCATTTAAGCATAAACGGAGATTTCTGTAAAGATAATTATTTAAAATGTAACTTTTCAGATATATACAATTCTGTATTTCACACTTTTAAAGCACAGATTCAATTGCAGTTTCAGAAATAAAATGCCAGCTTCTTTTTACATGTTCAAAATTCGTATACGTTTGGCCTATTACCATTCGCAATATAAAATCATCTTTCACTTTGGTATGTGAGAGATAGAGTTTCCCTGACGAATTTAAACGGTAAAGAAATTCCTGGTTCACGCTGTTTAACTTATCCTTATCTTTAATATTCTCCGGCCTGAGTCTGAAGCATACTAATCCGAAACGCTGTGGTTTAATGAGTTCAAACCGGGGAGACTGGTCTATTTCATTTGCCAGCCATTCTGCCCAATTAATGTGGTTATCAATTATCTCTTTGATCCCGTTCACTCCAAAACTCCTTATTACAAACCAGAGTTTCAGGGCTCTGAATCTTCTTCCTAATTGTATTCCCCAGTCTCTGTAATTATTCACCGTTTTATCGGGTTTTGTTTTCAGATACTCAGGAAGTATTTCAAAGCTTCGTTTAAGTGCTTCCGCATCTTTCACAAAATAAGCAGAGCAGTCGAAGTTGGTAAACATCCATTTGTGCGGGTTAAATACATAGCTGTCGGCATTTTCGATCCCTTTGATCATATAACGGTATTTTTCAAGTACGAAGGCTGTACCGGCATAGGCTGCGTCAACATGTAGCCAGATATTGTAATTCATGCAGATTTCCGATATCTTTTCAAGGGGGTCTACTGCGGTTGTTCCGGTACTACCGATGGCAGCCACCACACAGACAGGAATAAGTCCGTTCCGGATATCATCCTTAATGGTTTTCTCCAGTTCACCCGTTAACATTGCCAGTTCATCATCTACAGCAATTTTCACCAGGTTTTTCCTTCCGATACCTGCAATTTTTACCGCTTTTTCAACCGAAGAATGTGCTTCAGTACTGCAATATACCCTGAACTTATTATGGTTGAAGCCATCTTCATTTATTAAAAAAGAGCTGGCTTTTTCTCTTGCAGTTAATAAGGCAATAAGAGTGGAAGTTGAAGCACTGTCCTGAATAACACCCTGAAAATGAGCCGGTAAGCCCGTCATCTCCCTGAGCCAGTTCATTGTCTTTTCTTCCAGTTCTGCTGCAGCAGGAGAAGTTTCCCACAACATACACTGTGCCCCCAGGCCTGCTGTCAGCATCTCTGCAAGTACGGAGGGATAACTTGAATTTGCGGGGAAATACGCATAAAAATTAGGACTCTGCCAGTGTGTTATGCCGGGAAGAATTATATTATCAAAATCCTGTATAACGGACCTGTAACTTTCGGGTTGCAGGGGAGGAGAATCAGGCAGTGCATTATATATCTCGCCCGGCATAACCAGCGACTTAACAGGTAAAGATTCTATCTGCTCATAATAATCAGCCAGCTTATCTGCCATTTCGTGAGCATGCTTTCGAAAGTCCGTAATATTCATAATGTATGTTCAGTTTAATAAAAGTGCGGGGTAAAAGTAATGATTATAATAATTTTTTCGCTTCTTTTTGACTATATTTGCCGGCAGGTTTTTTACAGGAACGATGTGCCGGAAAAGGCATTAGAATGATGCAGGAAATCCGGAAATTATCCTTAAGCACGGAAATATCCTTTCAGGTTTCACTTCCGTAAAGAATCATCTGATCCATGGTCATCCGATGTGATGTTAACTTATTATTTCCGATCTTCAAATGATACTCTTTTTTAAAGGACATTCTAAAAATTTTTTTGCTGTTGATTCAGGTAAAACACTATCCTCCAATACTATTGACAAATTGTGCTGGCTGTTTGGTGAGTCGCTTTTTATACGAAAGAAAAAAATAAATGGGTTTTTTATCGGTCCACGGAAGGAAATGATCACACCCTGGAGTACCAATGCAGTTGAAATAACACAAAATATGGGGATTAGCGGCATTCTCCGGATTGAGGAATTCCTTTCTGTAAAGGAAAGGAATGCTGATCATGATCATATGCTCCAGCGGGTATATGAAGGGCTGGATCAGCAGATCTTCAGCAATGATCGAATGCCGGAACCTATAATTGAGATTGATGATATTACTGCGTATAATATTAAGGAAGGATTGGCACTCAGCCGGCAGGAAGTAAAATATCTGGAAGATTTAAGCAAGAGACTGGGAAGAAAACTGACTGACAGTGAGGTATTTGGATTTTCACAGGTTAATTCCGAGCATTGCCGGCATAAGATTTTTAATGGAAGTTTTATTATTGATGGAGAAAAAAAGGAGAACTCCCTCTTTCAGCTTATAAAGAAAACAACGCTTCAGAACCCTAATCATGTTGTATCAGCATATACTGATAATTGTTCATTTTCAAGGGGTCCTGAAGCGGAGCAGTTTGCACCGGCGTCACAGTATAAGCCGGATTTTTTTGAAATCAAGGATATAGATACTGTCATATCACTAAAAGCTGAAACTCATAATTTTCCTACTACAGTAGAACCTTTTAACGGCGCGTCTACCGGCTCGGGTGGAGAAATAAGGGACAGGATAGGAGGGGGTAAAGGAGCTATCCCCATGGCAGGGACTGCTGTATATATGACACCCTATTCACGCACTGAAAAGGGGCGTTCATGGGAGTTGCAGAATAAAGAGCGTTCATGGATGTACCAGACTCCGTGTGAAATTTTAATAAAAGCATCCAATGGAGCCAGTGATTTTGGCAATAAATTCGGACAACCTTTAATTTGTGGCAGCTTACTTACCTTTGAGCATGCTGATGGAGTTAAAAAGTATGGATATGATAAAGTGATAATGCTTGCCGGTGGTGTAGGGTTTGCAAATGGTAAGGACAGCAGGAAGGATGTGCCACAGAAAGGTGACCTGGTAATACTTCTTGGAGGAGACAACTATCGGATCGGTATGGGTGGGAGTGCTGTTTCTTCAGTTAATACAGGTGAATATGCGAATGCTATTGAGTTAAATGCCATACAACGGGCAAACCCCGAAATGCAGAAACGCATATATAATGCCATCAGGGCCCTCGCTGAGTCGGATGTTAATCCTGTGGTGTCAGTGCATGATCACGGGGCGGGAGGACATTTGAACTGTTTGTCTGAGCTGGTTGAGGCAACAGGGGGTGTAATTGATATTGCAAAGCTGCCTGTTGGAGATCCCACTCTCTCTGCAAGGGAAATTATCGGTAATGAATCACAGGAGCGCATAGGGCTTGTTCTAAGACAAGGGGACACAGAAACATTACACAGGATAGCAGAACGTGAGCGTGCTCCCTTCTATATTATTGGTGAGGTTACTAGTGACTACCGCCTGGTCTTCTGCAATTCTGTTACAGGTGAAACACCTGTTAACCTTGATCTTGCTGACTTTTTTGGAAATCCACCTGTCACTGTGGTAAAGGATACTAAAAAAACTGTAACATACAGGCCATTAAACTATGATGTTTCACACTTTGAGCATCATCTGCAGCAATTATTTCAGCTTGAATCTGTTGCATGTAAAGACTGGCTTACGAACAAAGTTGACAGGTCGGTTACGGGTAAAGTAGCAAAACAGCAATGTGCTGGTGAAATCCAGCTTCCATTGAATAACCTTGGAGCTGTGGCTATAGATTACAGGGGTAAGCGGGGTATTGCCACTGCAATTGGCCATGCACCGGTAGCAGGACTTGTTGATCCTGAGGCAGGTTCCATACTTTCAATTTCCGAGGCGCTTACTAATCTTATCTGGGCACCACTGTCTGACAGGCTGCGCAGTGTATCCCTTTCTGCCAACTGGGTATGGCCGGCAAAAAACACGGGCGAAGATGCACGTCTCTATGATGCTGTAAAAGCTGCCAGTGATTTTGCCATTGCACTTGGAATTAATATTCCTACCGGAAAAGACTCCCTCTCGATGACACAGAAATACGCTGACGATGTTGTTTTTGCTCCGGGGACTGTAATTATTTCAGCTGCAGCAGAGGTTTCTGATATAAGAAAGATTGTTGAACCGGTTCTGGCAGGTGATACGGAAACCCATATTATTTATATAGATCTTTCAAAAGATGAACGAAAGACCGGGGGAAGCAGCTTCAGCCAGATCATGGGAAGCCCCGGTACTGAAGTGCCGACTATTAAGGATCCTGTCTATTTTATAAAGGTATTTAATGTAATTCAGGATCTTATTGAAGAAGAGAAAATTCTTGCCGGGCATGATATATCATCAGGCGGATTAATTACCTGCCTGATGGAAATGTGTTTCGCCAGAATGACAGGTGGTATGAACATTGATTTACGGGCGGCAGGCGATTATGACCCGCAAAAGCTTATGTTCTCAGAAAATCCGGGTATTGTAATTCAGGTCAGGAAAGCAGATAACATAGAGACATTGCTAAGATCACGGCAAATAGAATTTCTCACATTAGGAAGTCCGTCTGCAGACCGATCCCTGAATATCACCATGCTTGATATGAACTTTTCCCTGAATATTGATGAATACAGGGATAAATGGTTCAGATCTTCCTATTTGCTTGACAGGAAGCAGTCGGGAGAAAAGGATGCCTTAATGAGATTCACTAATTATAAAAGCCAGCCTGTTCTGTTTAATATGAATAATTTTACCGGAACATTTGAGTCCGTAGGAATTGATCCTTCGCGAAGACATAGATCAGGAATTCAGGCAGCTATAATTCGTGAGAAGGGAGTAAACGGGGATCGTGAGATGGCCTATGCCATGTATCTTGCCGGATTTGATGTTAAGGACGTTCATATGTCGGATCTTATTTCAGGGATAGAAACCCTTGAAGGTATTAACTTTATCGTGTTTGTTGGAGGCTTTTCCAATTCAGATGTCCTTGGCTCAGCAAAGGGATGGGCAGGAGCTTTTAAATATAATGAGAAAGCCAGAAGATCGCTGGAAAATTATTACAAGAGAGATGATACCCTGAGTCTGGGTATATGCAACGGATGTCAGCTAATGGTTGAACTGGGATTGGTTTACAATAGTAATGAAAAGAAATACAAAATGTTACATAATGAAACTCATAAATTTGAATCAGCATTTGTAAGTGTAACCATAGAAGAAAATGATTCCGTAATGCTTAAAACACTTGAAGGTTTTAGCCTGGGTGTCTGGGTGGCACATGGTGAAGGCAGGTTCAGCCTTCCAGGAAGTGAGTCTGATTATCACATACCTGTTAAATATTCCTATGCCGAATATCCTGGAAATCCAAACGGGTCTGATTATGATGCTGCAGCTATATGTTCCGTCGATGGCAGACATCTGGCTATGATGCCACATATCGAGCGGGCATATTTTCCCTGGCAATGCAGCTTTTATCCGCAGGAGAGGAAAAAGGACGACATTACACCATGGATGGAAGCCTTCGTAAAGGCAAGAAAGTGGGTAGAAGAAAAAAATAAATAATATCGATTATTCAGTTTCGATAAAGTTGATCTTTATATCGAGGATTGAAGAATAATATTCACCACGCTCCAGAATATCATCATCACCTTCTTCGTAGTACCAGTTTACAGTGAGCTGGTGATTTTTTTGAGTAAGTTCTTTCAGGACAGACAGGATTTCCAGTACATATTTTGATGTTCCGCTATTAAGATATTCAAAAGCAATATCAAAAGTTGTTTTTGTACCGGGGGAAGAAACGTAGTCTTTGATCCAATCCACAATGGCATTAAAAAAAAGCTTGGCATCTTCAGGGATAGATCTTCCTTCAATCCTGAGATTACCGGAAGGATTTAACATTACCTTGGGTGTTTTTCTGGTACCCTCAATAATTAATTTATTCATGTAATATCCAAATAAAGTTTCAACCAAAATAGGGATAAAATAATTAACTGCAAAAATATATCTGCGGAAATTGGTGAAATGATCATTTTCATGGATTAAATATTATGTTTTGATTGCAGTAATATTTTGTAAATTTGCAGGATAATAGGAAAGATATTTATGGGCAAGAAATTAATTATTAAAGCAGCTGTTTTTGCAGCTGAGAAACACAAATATCAAAGAAGAAAGGGCTTTAATCAGGTTCCTTATATAAATCACCCACTTGAAGTTGCAGAAGTTCTGGTTAATAGCGGGGAAGATGATGAAGCCGTGATTGTTGCCGCATTATTACATGATGTTATTGAAGATACAGATGCAACTGCGCCGGAGATTGAACAGGAATTTGGCAGGAAAGTTTCCGGGCTGGTATTGGAACTAACTGATGATAAGAATTTACCGATAGCTGTAAGAAAGGAATTACAGGTGAAAAAAGCACCGGATTTATCGGTAAATGCCAAAAAAATAAAGATAGCCGATAAAATCTGTAATATCCGCGACATGGTAAATTACCCAATGGAATGGACACTGGAGAGACGCCTGGGTTACCTGGAATGGGCCGAACAGGTTGTTGCCGGTTGCAGAGGTGTTCATCCGGAACTTGAGTCCCTTTTTGATGTTACAGTAAGCGATGGAAGGGCACACTTTCAGACAGATCTGTCATAATCCATGCGGGCAAGAGGGCTTGTGTCGCGTGGTGAAAATAATCCTCCCTGATATTTATAATAACCTGCTATCGCTATCATGGCTGCATTATCAGTCGTGTATCTGAATTCCGGAATGTAAATCTTCCATTTTTTTATTCCGGCCAGCCGTTTCATTTCATTTCTTAAGCCGGAATTGGCAGAAACACCACCGGCAAGTGCAATGGATCTGATTCCTGTTTGTGAAGATGCCTGTATGAGCTTCTCCATAAGTATCTCAATAATTGTTTTTTGCAGGGAAGCACAAAGATCTGGCATATTGTTGACAATAAATTCTTTATTTTCCTGTAACCGGTCTCTTAAAAAATAAAGGAAAGAGGTTTTTAATCCGCTAAAACTATAATTCAAATCTGATACTTTCGGCTTACTGAATTTGAATCTGTTTGGATCTCCCCCGGTTGCAAGCTTGTCAACCAGCGGTCCGCCGGGGTAGGGAAGACCTGTTATTTTTGCACATTTATCGAAGGTTTCGCCAGCTGCATCGTCAATGGTCTCTCCAAGAATCTCCATCTTGAGATAATCATCAATCCTCACTATTTGTGTGTGTCCCCCTGAAACAAGAAGACAAAGAAAAGGGAAATCAGGCATGTTGTTATCCATGTTGTTGTCATGAATGAAATGCACCATTATATGTGCCTGCAGATGATTGATCTCTATTAAAGGAATATTCAGTGCCTGGGCAAATCCTTTTGAAAATGAAGTGCCGACTAGTAATGATCCCATTAAACCAGGCCCCCTGGTGAAGGCAATAGCACTAATTTCCTGCTTTAAAACACCTGCCTTTTTTAATGCACTGTCAACAACAGGAATAATATTTTGCTGGTGAGCCCGTGATGCAAGCTCAGGAACAACGCCACCATAAGCCTGGTGGACATCCTGACCTGAAATAACATTGGAAAGTATGTATCCATCCTTTACTACTGCTGCTGCTGTATCATCACAGGATGATTCTATACCCAGGATAATTATACTCATTTTTCTTTCAGATATACTGATCTTTAAACTATTTTTGTTTCTTTTACGTTAATCTATATAAACGGGTTATCAAACAAATTGTAAAAATAACATGGATTTTTTTGCTGGTATTCTTTTCCATACTGGCTATAGCTTCTATTTCTCTTCAAAATCCTGTAATTCAAACATATATCACACAACGTGTTTCAAAACAATTATCCGAAAACCTTAATGCAAAGATAAGTATTGATAAGGTATCAATTACTTTTATTAATCGTCTTCAGTTAAAAAATCTTTACATCGAGGATCAGAAAAGTGATACACTTCTTTATGTAGAGAGGGTAACAGCTAACTTGCGTAATATAAGTCAGCAAAGAAAGCAAATCAGTATTAAAAACCTTACTCTTCACGATGCATTTATTAATTTCATTATTGATTCAACCGGTCAGCTTAATATGAAGTTTCTCATTGATTCTCTGAAAACTCCTGATACAGTAAAGATTAGGGATGACATCTGGAAAATCCGTTTTTCTGATGTCACTCTTGCTAATTCGAGATTTTGCTTATCGAAGGAAATAAAAAAGGATATACCTGTGGGTATTAATTTTACTGACATGGATTTGAGAGATATGGAAATCCGTTTGAATGATTTTGCTATTAAAGGGGATACCGTTTCCATGAATATTCAAAGGCTTAAACTGGTTGAAAAAAGCGGATTTATAATTAATTCATTCTCTTCCAGCCTGAGTTTAACAAAAGACCGGATGTTTTTCGATGATGTTAACATCAGAACTCCCTATTCACAGGTAACATCTGCTTCAATACATCTTTCCTTTACTCAATACAAGGATTTTTCCGATTTTGTTGACCTTGTTGACATTAAATTACATATAGAGCCTTCATTAATAAGCTTTTCAGATATTTCCTGTTTTGCTCCCGCATTGACCGGATATCGTGAAGAATTTAATATTTCCGGGCTTCTGACCGGACGAATTAATGATATAAGAGGGAATCAGGTAATTCTGAGATATAATACACATACTTACATTGAAACAAGTTTTAATATGATAGGCTTGCCTGATATCAAGAATACATTTATGTATTTTGATATTAATAACCTTATTACAAATACCGGTAACATTGAATTGCTTGAGTTGCCCGGAAAAAGGAAACACATTGAGCTGCCCGAATCTTTTATGAAACTGGGAAGAATTCAATATTCAGGTAAGTACACCGGTTATCCCGATGATTTCGTTGCATATGGACGGTTTAATACTAACCTTGGAGACCTGCACTCTGACATACTCCTCAAACCTGATACAACAAACACGGTGAGGTTTACCGGAAGATTGAAAACCGTGGATTTCAGAATAGGAGAGTTTCTTGGAATAAGTGAAAAAATGGGTAAAATCAGTATGTCGGGTAACCTGGAAGGTTTTGTGTCATCCGGTGGTTTATACGCTGATATTGAAAGTACAGTTGACAGTTTTGAAGTCTTTGGATATAATTATAAAAATATTATTGTCTCCGGTGAGTTGACAGAAAGAAATTTCAAGGGTTCATTTGCTGTTTCCGATCCGAATATCAATCTTGAATTTTCCGGTAAAGCAGATTTCTCGGGAGAAAATCCGGAATTTGCATTCACTGCTGATGTGGCACGTGCCAGACCTTATTACCTGAATATCGACAGATCAGACCCTTCCTACTTTGCTTCATTTTTGCTGAAAACAAATTTCACGGGTAAGAATCCGGATGATTTTAATGGTGAATTAAGCCTGGTAAATTCTCTTTTCAGCAGTTCGGATCAGCAGATTCAAATGTACGATTTCTCGCTGAAGGCAGTTAATAATCAAAATGACACTGATTCAATAATTATGCGGTCAGACCTGCTGGATGGGGAAATATACGGATCCTATAAATTCAGCACCTTACTTCAGTCATTTAATAAACTGATAAGGGTTTATATTCCTTCCGTTCAGGATAAACCTGAATATAAACATCCGGGACACGAAGAAAATGACTTTTACTATAATTTTCGTTTTAAAAACATTCATCCATTTGTTGTTTTCTTCTTTAAGGATTTTGATATCGGGAATAATGCTTCCTTTAACGGCCGGTTTAATCCCTCAGGTGAAGAATTAACATTGAATGGAGAATTCCCGCTATTCGCTTTTAAAGATAATGTTCTTGAAAATATTATAGTCTCAACTGCAGGAATTGAGGAAACACAATATCTGAGTGTAAAAAGTTCCCGGTTGATTACCAGCAACAAACTGGAAATTGAAAATCTGCTTGTAAACACAGCTCTGTTCTCTGACACAGCCCGGGTTCAAATTGAATGGAATAACCTTGACCTTCCCAGGTATGACGGGCATATTGACATAGTAACTGTCTTTGAAAGAAGTGATCTCAGCGATAACATCAGACTGAATATCTTAGCTGAACCCTCAGCCTTCCACTATAATAATACTATGTGGAATATCCTGGAGAGTAAAGTGATCATTGAACCAGGGTATTATCAAATTGATACCGTCAGGCTCAGAAATCAACAACAGGATTTTATGATTTTCGGAACTATTTCAGAAGATCCTGCTGACATACTCAAAATACAATTTTCCGAGCTTGATATTTCAGCTTTTAATGTTTTTACCGGTAAAAAGAAAATTGAGCTGGGAGGATTTTTATCCGGGGAAGCATCTGTCAGCGATCCGATGAACAGGCCTTTATTTCTTTCTGACCTGGGAATCAGTGATTTTGTTGTTAACAATGAAGAACTGGGTGCAGGCGTAATTCATGCTTTCTGGAATAATACCGACCGGAAAATTGAACTGAAGGTTGAAACCGTCAGAGACGAAAACAAGCAGTTGCAGATCAATGGCGATTATTATCCGGGAACTGACAAGCTCGATTTTACAATGGATATAGATATGCTTAATGTTAATCTTTTCGAGCCTTTTCTTTCCATGCTGATGTCAGATCTTAAGGGATTTGGAAGCGGAAGACTAAGACTTAACGGCTCACTTAAAAATCCTGATCTAAATGGAAATGTAAAATTGCAAAAAGCATCGTTAATGGTTAACTATCTTTTTACCAGATATTATTTGACCAATGATGTGAGAATAGTTAACAACAATGTTATTATTAAAGATTTTGAGATTTTCGATGAGAAAGGGAATAAAGCGGTGGCACAGGGTACGATCTTTACCAACAATTTAAAGAACATCAGCCTTGATCTTAGACTTTCAGCGACTAATTTTACTTTTTTAAATACCACAGAGAAGGATAATGATCTTTTTTACGGAAAGGTAAATGCTACTGGACTGATCCGGTTTACCGGACCAGCTGATGATTTGCTGATGGATATTAATGCAAAAACGGATAGAAACAGTGTGTTTTTTCTCCCCTTATATGGGGCTGAGGAGATATACGAACATGATTTCATACAATGGGTTTCGGATAAAAAAGAATTCCCCGACAAGGATGATAAACAACAAACAGGATATGAAGTGAAACTTAAAGGATTGAAAATGAATTTCAATCTTGAAGTAACACCTGATGCTGAGGTGCAGCTGATCTTTGACCCCAAGGTAGGAGATATATTACGGGGCAGGGGTAACGGAAATTTAAAACTGATCATTACAACACTTGGAAAATTCGAGATATTAGGGGATATCATCATTGACAGGGGAGATTACCTGTTTACTCTTAAAAACTTGATTAATAAATACTTTCAGGTTGAACGAGGTGGCAGAATTTCGTGGACAGGGGATCCGCTTGATGCAAATATAGATTTAAAAGCTGTATACAGTCTTAAAACATCGGTCTTAGCTCTTGCCCCTGAGCCGGATGAATCACTGAGAAAGAAAATTCCGGTAGAAACACATATTAACATGACGGGAAAGCTTATGAGTCCTACTATTACACCGGATATAGTTCTTCCCACCGCAGATCAACAGACACGTAATATTCTGAAAAATCGCATTAATACCGATGAGGAGATGATGAAACAGTTTATTTCATTGCTTGTTATAAATAATTTCTACACCGACATTAATACTGCGGGACTTGGAGGTACAGGGTTAAGAAGTTCGGGAGTGGCTGCCAGTGAGCTTTTCTCCAACCAGCTGAGCCGGTGGTTCTCTCAACTAAGCAAAGATTTTGATATCGGTTTGAATTATCGTCTTGGAGATGAAATTACTACAGATCAACTGGAAGTCGCATTGAGTACCCAGATTCTTAATGACAGAGTTAGTATAAGCGGAAATGTGGGCGTAGGAGGTCAGCAGACTTCTGTATCTCAAACCACAACAAATCCTAATAATATCGTGGGTGACTTTGATATTGATTTCAGACTGACAGAAAGCGGTAAACTGCATCTGAAGGCTTTTAACCGTACCAATGATAATTTTCTCTTTACTTCACCCTATACCCAGGGAGTTGGTGTTACCTACAGGGAAAACTTTAATACATTTGGTGAATTATTAAGGCGGTATGGTGATGCCATACTATCGATCTTCTCCAGAGACAAGCGCAAAAAAACAACACCCGATTTTGAGGAGGAGGAAGAAGAAAATATTGAAGGTGAGACTTTTTATTAAATGTGTTGATAAACTTTCTTCATTTTTTATAATCAAGCCATAATACAATGTCCCGTTAAATCGTTTTTTTATATCTTCGTAACAAAAATTTTTAATATGAATATTCTTTCAATTTTACAGGTAGTTACAGCAGATGCAACTACTGTTGCTTCCATAGGGACCAAAGAAGACACCTTTTTCTCTCTTGCAATGAAAGGAGGATGGGTAATGCTGCCCATAATTTTATTGTCTTTTATCGCCATTTATATTTTTGGTGAAAGATACTTTGCTATTAAAAAAGTACAAAAGATTGATCTGAACTTTATGAACCGGATCAGGGATTATATTATGGATGGTAAAATAGATTCAGCACGTGCATTATGTCAGTCCTCCGATAATCCGGTTGCACGAATGATTGAGAAAGGCATTAGCCGTATCGGTCGTCCTTTGAATGATGTACATGCTGCTATTGAGAATGTGGGAAGATTGGAAGTATATAAACTTGAAAAAGGTCTTCCTACCCTGGCTACAGTGGCTGGTGGTGCACCGATGATCGGATTCCTCGGGACCGTGATCGGAATGGTACAGGCATTTATCGAAATGTCCACTGCAGGGAATAATATCAATGTAAGCCTGCTCTCAACCGGTATTTATACCGCTCTTATTACAACAGTTGCCGGTCTGATCGTGGGTATCATTGCCTATTTTGCGTATAATATACTGGTGGCAAAAGTTGAGAAAGTAGTAAATACCCTGGAAGCCAGTACAACAGAGTTTATGGATCTCCTGAATGAACCCTTGAAATAGCTTATGAGTATCAGATCAAAGAATAAGGTAAGTGTTAATTTCAGCATGTCCGGCATGACAGACATAGTATTCTTATTGCTGATATTTTTCATGCTTACATCCACCCTGATTGCGCCAAATGCCTTAAAATTATTGCTTCCCCAGGCCGGACAAACGGCAAGCACCGAAAGTTCCGTTCCGAAAGTCGTTCTTCAAACTGATGGCAGGATTATTGTAGATGGAAGAAATGTAAGTTTTGACCAGCTGGAAGCTGTTCTAAGAGTGCGAACTTCAGGACAAACAGATCCCGCTATGCGGCTTATAACTGCAAAAGGTGTTACAGTAAAGGAAACAGTGAAAATTATGAACCTTGCTGCAAAACTTGATGTGCAGGTTGTACTCACAAAACAGGAGTAAATTATTATGTCAATATCATCCAGAAATAAAAGAAGCATTAGTTTCAGTATGTCAGGAATGACTGATATTGTTTTTCTGCTCCTGATATTTTTTATGCTGACCTCGACGCTTATTATTCCTGCTGCAATGAATGTGCTTCTGCCTCAAAGTAATAATCAAACGGCAGCAAGCCCTGTTGTCAGTGTTTCCATTAGCCGTAATCTTGAATATTTCGTTAATGAGGAACAATGTAACCTGGCAGATGTTGAATTTAAAATTAATAGCGTAATAAATAATACTGAAGACTCTCCCACCATCAGGTTAAATGCAGATGAAAACCTGGATATGAATGAAATTTATGAATTCCTTGAAATTGCCAAACGTAACAGATTCAGGGTAATTTTAGGAACGAGACCATTGTAATTTTTTTTATTATGGATATTAATACAAGAGGTGCTATATTGACATTTCTATATCACATTATCATACTTCTCCTGTTGCTTTTTTTTGGGTTTAGTTACCCCGATCCGCCGCCTGAAGAAGAAGGTATTCTTGTGAATTTCGGCACCAGCGAAACGGGATTGGGAAGGACAGAGCCAAAAGGAGATGAGTTTCAGGGAGGGGATACTGAAGTGCCTGAAATAGTGCAGGTTGCCACTCCGGTGCCTGCGCAGAAACCTGCTGTAAAAGAAGCTGTAACCCCGAAAGTAGTGCAGGATATTGAAGAATCACCGGTGAAGGAAAAGAAACCTACTGAGGAGGAGTTGAAAAAGCAGGAACTCGAGAAGCAAAGACTGGAGGAACTCAGAAAACAACGTGAGGAGGAGGAAAAGAAGAAACAGCAGGCTGAGAAGATACAAAGCATGGGAAAGAGCGCATTCGGCACTGCCGGAGTGGGAACAACCGAAGGATCTGAAGGAATTACCAACGGTACCGGAAATCAGGGAAGCATAGTTGGCACCCCCGATGCTGACACCTACGCTGATGGAGGCGGGCTTGGAAGTGGTATTACTTATGGACTGGGTGACCGTAAGGTTGCGGGAAAGCTTCCGGAGCCTCTGTTAACCAATTGCATTGTTACATCACAGATTATTGTGACAGTGCAGATAAATGTTGACAGGGATGGAAATGTAGTAGGAGAACCAAGGGTGCTGAAAGCTACTTATCAGGACGATTGCATCTATAAAGCTGTTATAGAAGCAGCTACAAAGTCAAAATTTAATGTTGATCCAAACGCTGCATTCAGGCAACAGGGTTGGATACGTTATATAATTGACCCCTAATTTTTCCTGTACTTTATTCCTCCGGATATCCATCTTCGGGGAAGTTCTGCACCCAGGATGTCGCTATACTTTGTATTGAAAATATTTTCAATTCTTAGTTCAATATAAAGTCTCTTCGGCACAATTCCAAAATCCAGCTGAGTATTGAATAACCAGTATCTGGAAGATAATGACAAATCCATTGCCGATGCGTATTCCGTGTTCCTCTGACGATACATTCCATTAAGCGAGAATCCCATTCTGTATGCACTATACCTGGTGTTAAAAACAAAAAGCTGATGTGCCTGATTGGAAATGTATTTGGATATTTCGCCGGTTGAAGACTCCGGTATCTGAAAGGAATATCCCATTGTTGAAAGGATTTTCCCTTCTTTTCCGGCATCATATGAAGCATTTAGAATAAATTCAACACCATTGACAGAAAGACTTTTAATATTTTTTGCGTAAAAGTATCTTCCATCGGGTATTAAGGGAACAAGGGTAACTATTTCAGAACCCTGAGTAAGGACATAGTCAATAAGTTCATAACCAAAACGTTTAAACAAAGTAACTTCAAGCGACAAATTATTAACAGGGTGAATTACTGAGCCTGCTTCGAAGCTCCATGATTTTTCAGGTATAAGATCCGGATTTCCAAGATTGCGACCGGGTGCAAGTGAACTTAAGTTTGTAGAGATATATCGTTCCGTGAAGTCCGGTGTCCTTATTGTTTTTCCGGCCAGACCCCTCAGTGAGAATATCCCTTTGTTAAATGAAAGGTTAGCCTGGGGAAGAATATCCACACCGGAGTGCTTATCATACTCCAACCTTAGACCTCCTGAAGAATTAATATTTTCATTAATTGAAATATAACACATGCCAAATAATCCGCCCGAGATTTCATTATGATCTCCTCTGTCATTACTCACTATTGAACGGTAATATGACTGTATCCCGGTGGTAAGGTTTATACTCCTGTTAATTTCACTCCTGCTGGCTATTTGTGTAATGATCTGCTTTGTAGTATGATAATTTGCCGGTGTTTGGGAATTAAAAACATATTCATCACTGGTGTTTTTATATGCCAGGTCAAAAATGGTAATTGACGATGAACCGTAATGTGTTCCATTCAGGTGGTTCCACCATGTTTTTACATTTTCTCTTGCTGAGTCATACGGACTTATTGTGTAAAACCTGCGTGCACTGAATTCCCTTCCGTCAATGGCTATTCTGCCTGAAAACTTCCATTTTTCTCCGACAGGAAAAGACAGTGATATTGCCGCAGTCCGTAAACGAAAGTCATATCTGTGTCCGTCTGATGCAGGGTAACCCCCTGAAGATAATAATTTAACACCGGCATTGTAATTGAATTTCCCGGAAGAGCCGGACAGTCCTGCATCCGTATTGATCAGTTCATACCGGCCGCCTCCAGCTCTGATGTTTACATTAACAACACTGTCAGTGTTCAATCCTGCATTTTTTGTTATGATATTAATTACACCTCCCACTGCATCAGGGCCGTAAATAATGGATGCCGGACCTCTGATAACTTCAATCCGCGCTATTTCAGACAGAGTAACAGGAAGGTATGAAGAAAAATGACCGGTAAGCGGATCATTTAACCTTATACCGTCAATTAAAACCAGAACCTGGTTAAATGTACTCCCCCTGATGGAAAAATCGGACTGAACTCCATACAGATTTCTGGATTGAGTTTCAAGACCGGGAATGAATCTTAAGATTTCATCCGTCGTGGTGAAATTACTGTTGCTGATCTGTTCAGCAGTGATAAAGGACAGGGATCGCAATGTTTCTTTTTGTCTTATTTCCAGCAGATCTGAATACACATAAATATCATCCAGCCGGAGTGTGTCAGTTGGCTGTGCTATTGATGAAATGTATATGCAAGAGAAAAAAAGTATCAGTATAAATATCTTCATGCGAATTAATATGCGAACATGGGATATTTTTCCATGATGCTATTAACTTTTTTCCTGATTTTTTCAATTACCGTTTCATTCTCAATATGAGTAATCACCTCATCCATCATGGTTACTAGCTCAGGAATTAAGTCTTCCCTTACTCCGCGGGTTGTTATTGCCGGTGTGCCAACCCTGATTCCGGAAGTCTGGAATGGCGATCTTGAATCGAAAGGCACCATATTCTTATTAACAGTGATATCGGCTTTCACAAGAGTATTCTCAACCTGTTTGCCGTTAATATCAGGAACTTTGGTACGCAGGTCAATTAACATCGAATGATTGTCGGTACCGTCTGAAACGACCTTATATCCCAGGTTTATAAATGTTTCAGCCATTTGTTTTGCATTCTTTTGAACCTGCATCTGGTATTCTTTAAATTCAGGCAGTAAAGCCTCTCCAAATGCAACAGCTTTTGCCGCAATAATATGTTCCAGGGGACCACCCTGTATACCGGGAAAAACTGCTGAATTCAGCAGGGAAGACATCATTCTGACCTCTCCTTTTTTTGTAGCTATTCCCCAGGGATTTTCAAAATCCTGACCTATTAATATGATTCCCCCTCTCGGTCCCCTGAGGGTTTTATGTGTCGTGGAAGTCACAATATGTGCATGTTCTAAAGGATTTTTTAAAAGTCCTGCAGCAATCAGTCCGGCCGGATGAGCCATATCCACAACAAAAACTGCCCCTATCCTGTCGGCAATGTTCCTCATCCTTTCATAATCCCAATCTCTGGAGTAGGCAGATGCTCCGCCTATGATCATTTTTGGTTTTTCAAGGAGGGCTGTTTCCTCCATTTTATCGTAATCAATAATACCTGTGTTTTCATCCAGACCATAGGAAATAGCCTTGTACAGAATTCCGCTGCTGTTTACCGGCGATCCATGGGATAAATGCCCGCCATGAGAAAGGTCCAGTCCCATAAAAGTATCTCCCGGACTTAGTACTGTGAGGAATACAGCCATATTGGCCTGTGCGCCTGAGTGCGGCTGAACATTAACATATTCAGCATTATAAAGTTCCTTTAATCTGTCAATTGCCAGTTGTTCCGTTTGGTCTACAACTTCACAGCCACCATAATACCTGCTCCCCGGATAACCTTCAGCATACTTGTTTGTTAAACAGGATCCCATTGCTTCCATTACCTGCTGACTGACAAAGTTTTCTGAAGCTATCAGTTCAATACCTCTTCGCTGGCGCTGATATTCGTCCTCAATAAGATGAAAAACTTTTGTATCTCTTTTCATTTTTATAGTTGTTAATTTTAAACATTAATTATGGTGACAAAGTTACTATTTACTCATCAGAAAATTGTACCAGGAGTTTCCGGTACATGTTAAATATTTTTGCTTTTGAGATAAAACCCACATATATTCCTTTATCAACAACCGGAAGGTTCCATGCTCCCGTTTCTTCAAACTTTTTCATCACATTATCCATACGTTCCGACATGGTTATAATAGCCGGCGGATCAGTTATCAGGTCATGAACATACGTTGTGTTGTACATTTCCTGATTGAAAATGATATCTCTTACATTGTCCAGTAATATAATACCATGAAAACTTTTATTTTCATCAACAACAGGAAACAAATTTCTTTTGGATCGGGAAATAACTTTTACCAGATCACCCAGTTTAGCATCAGGTTTAACGATAGTAAAATCCTTTTCAATGACACTTTCCATTTTCAGCAGAGTAAGAACGGCTTTATCTTTATGGTGTGTAATAAGATCTCCTCTTCTTGCCAGTCTGTCGGTATAAATGGAGTGGGGTTCAAAGTAGATTGTTGACAGATACGACCCCGCTGCTGTAATTATAAGGGGTATGAATAAACTATAGCCACCTGTCAGCTCAGCAATAAGAAAAATAGCAGTAAAGGGAGCATGCATCACCCCTGCCATCACCCCTGCCATGCCTGCTAATGTGAAATTCCTTTCAGATACCGGTATTAAATTAATTCCATTAAATGCATGCGATATTATGAACCCTGTGATGCCACCCATAAACAGGGCAGGAGCAAAGATACCTCCGACTCCTCCGCTACCCGTTGTTACTGAAACCGCCACTACTTTAAAAAGCAGAATTAACAATAAATAAAGCAGGAACAACCAGTAGTTATCAAGAATTCCATAAAAAACGCTCCCTGCAGCCATGTCAGAAAAATTACCGGTAAGAATGGCTTTTAGAGAATTATATCCTTCACCATAAAGGGGGGGGAAAAGAAATATCAATAAACCTAATATGCTTCCCCCCAGTAACATCTTTTTATATTGATTGTTTACAGAGGATGACAGTCCTTCGAAGTATTTGACTCCCCTGGTAACATAAACGGAAACAAGGCCACATATGATTCCCAGTAAAATATAAAATGGTAAATTCGCAAGAACAACAGGATCTTGTATGGAAAAGGAGAATACCACTTCACGTCCCATCAGAAAATAGGAAACAACCGTCCCTGTTACAGCAGATATCATTAACGGAACAAGAGAACTCATAGTAAGATCAAGCATTAGCACTTCAAGTGCAAATAAAATGGCTGCAATGGGAGCATTGAATATACCGGCAATAGCACCTGCTGCTCCGCATCCAATCATCAGAGTGGCAGATCTGTAGTTCAGTCTGAATAGTTTGGCCATATTAGATCCCAGCGCAGAACCTGTAAGAACTATGGGTGCTTCAAGCCCGACTGAACCACCAAATCCTACGGTTAGCGTGCTGGCAATCATCGATGAAAAGGTGTTGTGCGGCTTAATTTCGCTCTTTTTCCTTGACATAGCATACAGAATCCGGCTTACCCCGTGAGAAATTTTATCCCTGACAAAATATTTTACAAAAAGAACAGTTAAAAAAATGCCAACAAGTGGTAAAGCAAAATAAAGAAAGTATAATTTATCTATGATAATGCTTTTTGTAATTAATTCGTGTGTAAAATGCACAGTGTTCTTTAATATTACCGCAGCTAATCCACCAAGCATCCCAACAATGAAACTCATAAAAATGATAAAGCTGCGGGGACTGAAATATCTGTCCCTGATTAAAAGAAGTATTCTGAGGTATGCTCTGTGCTTCATATGAATTAACAGGAATTGCTTTTTAACTAACTAATTGTATAATAAACTGTTAATCATCAACCGGCGATTGTCTTAGTGCTACTGATGCAAGTTTACAGGAAACAAAGGTAAAAAAATAGTCTTATAGAATAAGGAAAGGTTTTTAACCGGAAAAGTCCGGAGTGTTCGTTATATTGAAAAGTCTTAATGACCCCGTTGTTAAATAAATTAAAAAAACATTAATTTTATTGGATTATTTCAGAGACACATGTTGTACCGATACCTCCATATAATCACACTGCTGTTTTTCTTCATACATGAAATAGCAATGGCACAGGAGGGTGTCCGGCCTGTTGCTCCATATATTGAGCGGGTCACTGTGGATACAGCAACAAACAACACGCATATCTACTGGGTGGAGAGTCCTACTGAAAATGTTGAAAAGTATATTATATACTATGAAGAAACTACTTATGGAGGAGGAATTCCAATTGATTCAGTAGATGCACCTGCAAGTCATTATATCCATACCGGAAGCGGGGCAGGATCAGGAAAAGTATATTACAGTGTTGCAGCAAAGGATAGTTCAGGAAATTTAAGCACCCGCGAAGATTATCCCAAACACAGCACAGTATATATTTCATCTGAATATGATTCCTGTAATAACAGAATTATACTTCAGTGGAATAAATATACAGGATGGGATGACAATATAGCAGGATACAGGTTGTTCCGCTCAAGAAACATGTCGGAATTTTCCAGTATAGCAGGACTTTCATATGATACGGTATTTGTTGATAACGGAATAGACGAGCAGGGTATAACTGAGAATTGTCATTATGCCTACTTTGTGATAACCTTGAAGAATGACGGACTGCAGTCTTTTTCAAACATTATACGTAAATATACTTATATGCCCGGACCTCCTGAGGACCTGATCATGGAGTACGCCAGTGTTAATGAAAAGAACGTCGTTGAGTTATCTTTTTCCTTTACTGACACTTCTTCAATTAATGATTTTGCGCTTCTTCGTTCAAGGAACAGGGATGCCGATTTTATTATGGTAAAAGCAATAACTGATGTAAGTACTCAACCGGTAAAAATTTATGATTCTGCTATAACCGGCAGAGAGAGTTTTTACTATAAAATCGGGGCTCTGAATTCATGCCTGCGTATCATCAAAGAATCAAACCTTGCGGTTAATATTCTATTACAGGGATCTTCATCCGAAACTGATGTACTATTGCAATGGAATCCTTACGAAGAGTTCATACATGGGGTTAAGGAATATATCGTTTACCGGGGCATTTCAAGTGATGATCTTATTATTCATACAACAGTGCCTTCCTCTGTTACGGTATACAATGATAATGTTTCAGGTATTTCCGGTCAGCTGTCACCTGGTGAGATTATATATAAAATTGGTGTAGTTGAAAACACTACCGGAGTCATTGCTTTTTCCAATGAAGTAGTTATTCCTGTGGAGTCGGTTCTTTATCTTCCAAATGCGTTTACTCCTGATGGAGACGGGAAAAATGATATATTCAGACCTGTATTGAATTTTCTTCCTGAAGAATATACTATGATAATATACGATCGGAGCGGGATTAAGATATTTCAGACCAGTGATCCTGAAGAAGGATGGGATGGATATGTTGATGGTGTAAAAGCGTCTGAAGGTATTTATTTATATTATATTGAATATAAATCTTTTAACGGGATACGAAAAACGCAGAAGCCGGGTACTCTGACTCTTTTTTACCCCAGGTAATCATGAATTTTTGTCGGATTAATCATTAACTTTGTATAATTAACTTACCATATTTCTCTGGCAGATGACAGTAATAGAGAAGACAGAAATAGCAGAGATTCACAAACAATTTGATGATTTACTGTTGAATTGCTCATATTGTAAGAATGAGAACGATAAACAGTTAATTATTAAAGGGTTTAATTTTGCATTGGAAGCACACCGGGGAATGAGAAGAAAATCCGGTGAGCCCTATATTTTGCATCCCATTGCAGTAGCAAAGATAGTAAACCAGGAAATAGGGCTGGGTGTTACTTCTATTGTTTCTGCCCTTATCCATGATGTTGTTGAAGATACTGACTTCACCATTGAAGACGTTGAAAATTTGTTTGGGAAGAAAATTGCCTCCATTGTAGATGGGTTAACAAAAATCTCGGGTGTTTTTGATACAAATTCATCCTTGCAGGCAGAAAATTTCAGAAAAATGCTTCTCACCCTTTCGGATGATGTCAGGGTTATATTAATAAAGCTGGCAGACAGGTTGCATAATATGCGTACCCTTGATTTTCTGCCTCGCAGTAAACAGCTTAAAATTGCTAATGAAACTATTTATTTGTTTGCCCCCCTGGCCCATCGTCTTGGATTATATGCAATTAAAACCGAACTCGAAGACCTGAGCCTAAAATACAGATATCCTAAAATATACGATGAAATAATCGGAAAGATAAAGGATTCGGAAGAAAGAAGGGAACAGCTTATCAATAAATTCTCTCTGCCCATTATTGATAAACTCGAAAAAAACGGAATAACTTTCGACATCAGTGGAAGGTCTAAATCCATTTATTCCGTATGGAATAAGATGCAGCAAAAAAATGTGAGTTTTGAGGAAATTTTTGATCTTCTGGCGATACGTATTATATTCGATCCTCTTCCTGATGTTCCGGAAAAAACGCAATGCTGGAATATTTATTCTATGATCACTGATATTTATCCTCCAAGACCTGACCGCATAAGAGACTGGGTTTCTACTCCCAAAGCAAATGGATACGAAGCACTTCATGCTACCGTTATGGGTCCTTATGGTAAATGGATTGAAGTTCAGATCAGGTCCAGAAGGATGGATGCCATTGCTGAGAGAGGTTTTGCTGCTCACTGGAAATACAAAGAACCAGGGTCAACCGATTCCGAGCTGGATAAATGGCTGAAAAAAATCAGAGAAGTACTCGAAAGCCCTGATTCAGATGCGCTTGAATTCCTTGATGATTTTAAATTGAATTTGTTTGCCTCTGAGATTTTCTTGTTTACCCCGAAAGGTCATTTAAAAACACTCCCTCAGGGAGCAACAGCGCTTGATTTTGCATATGAAATTCATTCTGAAATAGGTAATAAGGCAATAGGAGCAAAAATAAACCATCAGTTGATGCCTCTTAACCATAAACTGCAGAGTGGGGACCAGGTTGAAATAATCACTTCCGACAGTCAGAAACTCACAAGGGATCGGTTGGATGCAGTTTTTACTGCCAAAGCAAAAAGCGCAATTAAAGCAGCTCTGAAAGCTGAATCAAAAAACAGGATAGAAAAGGGGAAGAAGCTTCTGGAGGAAAAACTCAAAGAATTGAATCTTATTCCAAGTTCCAGGATATTTAAAAAGTTACTTCCTGCCTATAATGTTACATCAAAAGATGAATTATATTCCAAAATAGGAAGTGATATTATCACACTTGAGGATCTGAAAAAAAATCTTAAAAAAAATACAAAGAGCAAATGGATAAAATATTGGGAGTTATCCTTTGGAAAGTCAGGAAAAGTAAAGGAAAAATCGGTCAGTAATAATGAAAGAGCTTTTGTTGTTAAGGAAAATATTGATGAAGATGATAAAAGTTTCATCCTTGCCCGTTGCTGTAATCCTATACCTGGAGATGAAGTTATAGGATACAGAGACTTTGATGATACGGTAACTATCCACCAGGTTAGATGTGAAGAAGCTGTTAAACTCATTTCCAGCCATGGTGAAAGAATCATTCCCGTGAAATGGACAAAACACAAAGTGTTGTCATATCTTGTGCGTATTGCCATTAACGGATATGACCGCTTTGGGGTTTACAACAGTATTACAACAGTAATATCCAAAGAGTTGAATGTCAATATACGGACAATCAATCTGCACGGACATGATGGTATCTTTGAGGGTACAATAGACCTATACGTGCATAATACTTCTGACCTTAACAATCTTATTATGAATTTAATAAAAGTCAAGGGTGTGGAAGCGGCTCACCGGGTGGAAATAAAGGAGTAGAAATAAAAATATTATCTCATTTTGATGATCTCTTTTCTGTCGGGACCTGTAGAAACATAAGTTACCGGAATTTCAAGTTCCTTCTCAATAAAATGTACATACCTGATAAAATTAACAGGAAGATCGTTTCTGTTTTTCACCTTGCTGAGATCACATTTCCATCCTTCCATTTCCACATATTGAGGTTCAATTTCTTCATCTAACCCGAATGGGAACTGATGTATAATTTCAGCACCTTTTTTATATGCAACCGCTGCCCTGATGGTATCAAAAGAATCAAGAACATCTGCTTTTGTCATCACTAACTGAGTGATGCCATTTAACATTATGCTGTATTTTAATGCCACAAGATCAATCCAGCCACATCTTCTGGGGCGGCCTGTTGTTGATCCGAATTCATGCCCCTTGTTTCTTAAAGTATCACCGGTATCATCTGTCAGTTCGGTAGGGAAGGGGCCGCTTCCCACTCTAGTACAGTATGCCTTGAAGACTCCCAGCACATCTCCTATCAATGATGGAGCAACTCCCAAACCGGTACATACTCCTGCACATATCGTATTTGATGATGTTACATATGGATATGAGCCAAAATCAATATCAAGTAATGTGCCCTGAGCTCCTTCCGCAAGCACTGACTGCCCATCCTTTATGTATTGATTAATTAAGTATTCACTGTCAACGAAGGTAAACCTCTTCAACGTTTCAATACTCTCAAACCAGGTATTTTCTTCCTCTGAAATATCAAAATCGTAATCATAAATTTGAATGAGGCTTTTATGCTTTGCTACCAGTAAATTGTATTTTTCCAAGAAGTCTTTCTCAATATCCCCGACCCGTAAACCGTTTCTTCCGGTCTTATCCATGTAGGTAGGTCCTATTCCCTTAAGAGTGGATCCGATTTTAGTCTTTCCCTTTGCTTTTTCTGATGCTGCATCCAATAACCTGTGTGAGGGGAGGATAAGATGTGCCTTTCTTGATATGTAAAGGTTTTTTGTTATTTCTACCCCCATCTTTTCCAGGTTCTCTATTTCCCTTTTAAAGATTACCGGATCTAATACTACTCCATTCCCAATGATATTTAAAGTGTTGCTGTGAAAAACCCCGGATGGTATATTATGCAGAATGTGTTTTATCCCATTGAATTCCAGTGTATGCCCGGCATTAGGTCCTCCCTGGAACCTGGCAATGACTTTGTAATCAGGAGAAAGCACATCTACAATTTTCCCTTTTCCTTCATCTCCCCATTGTAATCCTAATATCACATCAATTTTCATTTTGAATCGAATAAGAGTTTATATAAACAAGGCTATAAAGATATAAAAAACCATTTCTGTTTTAATTAAAAAGTCACATATTCCCACCAGGAAATATTAACAATGAATTTCTAAAGTTTCGCATAAGCTCAACATGTCCTGCAATGAAAACAATATTTCAATTAAAGCATTCTCATCATTCTTGCCGGATACACCTGACAAAAAACAGTATTTTTCAATTCAATGGAATATTTTATTAATTTTGATATGAATAAAATTTATCATTAAATGCTCCCTGTAAATCTTACTGCTTACAGCAGCCAGCATGGAACTGATCTTGTTCAGAAGATGCAGAAAATTATCCTGGATAATGGTTGTTTTATAACGGATTTTGTCACATTCGGACCCACAGAGATGTCTCTCAGCTTTGAGGGGGAGAACACAGCCATTCAAAAGATCATTGAAGGGTTCCGTACTCTGGATGTTTTGTTTACGGATTATTCGGAATATGAGATTTCCTTTCTGAAAAGCAGATCCGGAGAATTGACCATTGTATTGTATCTTATTACGGGTCGTAAAAAAGATATAGGAACTATTCTTGACGAAAAGTTCAGGAAATAAAAAGATGTATTTTTACATTTTTATCCTGCCTCATTAGCTCAGCGGTAGAGCAGCTGATTCGTAATCAGCAGGTCGGGGGTTCAAATCCCCTGTGAGGCTCAGAAAAGGCACTCGTTTTAATTTGCATTTACTATTTTATTTGTATAATTTGCTTTTGAAAAGGTTCTTTTCTATATCCTAAAGTTCCTGCATACTTACAATCTTTTTCAGGCATAATATACTGTGCTTTGTATTGTTTCAATAATTTCAACACCGTGGACACTGGCCATTATCAATAAGTTCAAATTTATTGATTCTATGAATCCGGAAAAAGACTACACTATGATTCGCACTTAACCTCAGTCATTATAGTAAAGTGCTTAATATTTATGATTTAATTAAGGATTTGTAATTTCAAAATTTCATAATTATGAATAAGCTGATACTAATCTTTTCTTTTGTCATCGTGTTTATAACTTCCTCTATATCTGATTTATATTCTTTTTCTGGTGAGGGTAATGGCACCATTTCTGACCCCTACCAAATTACCTGCGTGGAACAGCTGCAGGAGATGCAGAATGACCTTTCAGCATATTATTTATTAATGAATGATATTGATGCGTCAGTCACAGTTGAGTGGAACAGTGGTGAGGGTTTCATACCAACAGGGGACCTCACCAATCCCTTCACGGGTTTCATGGATGGAGGCGGGCATACTATTAGCGGACTGTTCATTAACCGACCTGGTTCCGATTATCAGGGACTGTTCGGATGCACGGACTCAGAAGCTGAGATCAGAGACCTGGGGGTGATAAACGTCAATATCACAGGTAAGAAATATATCGGAGGGTTAGTGGGTTTTAATAATTATGTAGGCACGGTAAGTTACTGCTACGCTACTGGTACTATAAGTGGATTGGATTATGTCGGTGGTATGGCGGGTTTCAATGCCGGCTTGATCGAAGGCTGCATCACCTTGGTTGAGGTGACTGGAAATCAGTATGTTGGCGGGCTGGTGGGTGGCAATGCCGTTTGGGTTAGAGGATGCCAAGCCAAGGGTGTGGTGAATGGGGTATATTGTGTTGGCGGGGTTGTGGGTATAGGTTATGGTGCAGGCACGGTGAGTGAGTGTTACACCACAGGAGATTATGTGGCAGGGTCCTCTTGGGTCGGCGGGCTTATGGGCAGCAATAATGAGGGAGAGGTTTACGACTGCGCAGCCTATTGCATGGTTGTGGGAGAAAACGAGTGTGTTGGCGGACTGGTGGGCGTCAATGCCGAAGGGACAGTGATCGTATCCGATGCTTATGGGGATGTTATAGGATTAAATTATGTAGGCGGGCTTGTGGGTTACAGTTATGGCATGGTGGCAAATTGTACAGCTACCGGCGATGTTCAGGGAGAACAATATGTAGGTGGGCTTGTCGGGTACGGCTATGGCTCCACGGTGAGTGATTGTTACGCCAAAGGGGATATTGTGGATGGATCTGATTTTGTCGGCGGGCTTATGGGTGCCGGTGGTGCCACAGTGAGTCAATGTTACGCCACCTGCGAGGTAGAGGGAGACCAGTATGTAGGCGGGCTTGTGGGTGCCTGTGGTGGCACTGTAAACCAATGTTATGCCACAGGGAATCATGTGGCCGGATCCGATTTTGTCGGCGGGCTTATAGGCATCAATGAGGGAGAGGCCTACGACTGCGCAGCATATGGCAGGGTATTTGGCGTCTGGCATGTTGGTGGTCTGGTGGGCTATAATGCAGGGGTTGAGTTTTTCTTTAATGGCACGGGGAAGGTGGAAAATTGTTACGCCAACGGTGAGGTAGTGGGAGACCAGTATGTCGGCGGACATATCGGAGGGTTGGTGGGATACAATGCCAGCGTGGTGGAAGATTGTTTTGCAACTGGAGCAGTGAGTGGGAATGAGTGGAGCGGCGGATTGGCCGGCTACAATAGCGGCACGTTGGAAAAATGTTACTCCATTGGCGAAGTGAGCGGGAATGATTATGTTGGCGGTTTGGTGGGCAAGAATGACGGAATGGTTAGCAACTCATTCTGGGATATGGACACTGGTGGTATGGACAATGAAAATGGCATCGGCATTGGTATAACTACCAATTCTATGAAATACTATTTCACTTTCTATAATGCCGGATGGGACTTCAAAGGTGAAGACATCAACGGCAATGACGATATTTGGAATATCGGCAATAACAGGAACAATGGATACCCTTACCACAACTGGCAATATCCCTATGATGATGATCCTTGCTTTAACCCGGTTTTCGGTGGTTGGATTTATGCAGAGCAAACCATTTGCAACAATACAATTCCTGAGGAATTTATGAGTGACACTGCTCTAAGTGGGTATGTTGGTGGTCCTTTGGAATACAAATGGCAAAGTTCAACTACTGGTGCGACGGAGAATTATACTGATATTGCAGAAAGCAATGCTTTGACGTACGCATCCGGAAATTTAGTCCAGACGACATGGTTCAAACGCCTTTCCCGTGTTACTTGCAAGGATAGTTGGAATGATGCCGTTGAATCCAACGTTCTTAAAGTTACAGTTCGTCCGGAGTTAACTCCCGGATCTATATCTTCTGAAGGCGAAAACGTGTGCTCAGGTGATTGCCCTTCTGTTACTATTGCCAGTACTAATGCTGCCATCGGAGGCGATGGTGACATCAGCTATCAATGGCAAAATTGTACTAATGGTTCTTTTAGCGATCCTGGTATTATTACCGAAAACTCCGATACTTACACACCTCCATCTGATTTAACAACTACCACCTGGTACCGACGTCAGGCTAAGGACGGAACTTGCAGTGACTGGATAAATTCCGATGGTGTTTGGAAGGTAACGGTGGAGGATATTCCTGTGGCAGGTATACTTACAAAAGATCCTGACCAGGATGCCATTAATGAGGGTGTAGATGTTTCAGTTACGCTTGCCCCTGGTTCAGGAGGAAACGGTACCGATGAGTTGTTAGCCAGAAGTAACAACGGTACAGAATGGACAGGATGGAACAGCTACACCTCAGGAGTTGCCATCTCAACCTTTGGCAAAACAGTCGTTGAGATTCGCACCCGTCGTTTGGCATATTACTGCGCACCATCTGAATACCTTTCAGTTAGCTGGTCTGTAATACCGGTGCACACCCTGAACATTACCATAGACGGCAACGGTATAGTAGAAGTTGGCGGAGAAGAATACACCACAGCCATCACCGTTACTGAAGGTGTGATGCTGAATCTTGAAGCTATTGCTGCGGAAGGTTGGTTATTTAATGGCTGGACGGGCGATGTGACTGATCCTGCTGAGGCCATAACTACCATCACAATGGATACTGATAAAGCCATCACAGCTACTTTTGGACCTGTAAGCAGTAGCAGTATCATTAACCTGGCAGAGGTGGTTCTGTTCCCCAACCCATTCAGCAGCCATATCAGCATGTCCAACGCCCGGGGCGTGGAGCGGATAACCATTACCAACATAATTGGTCAGTGCGTTCTTGATGTTACCCTGCAGAATGATGCTACCATCAACACGGACAAGCTTACAGCAGGCGTTTATCTGTTAACTCTGCATCTGGCCAACGGCCAGGTTGAGATGAAGCGGATGGTAAAACAATAGTGTTTTACTCAACTCAGGAAAGAAACCGTCAGATCGTCCAGTACGATATGCGGTTTTTTTTATTCCCACTTATCATTACTAAAACCCAAGGTTTGTTCTGTAATTTTAATTATTTTATATTTACGGTCGTCTGTATAGGAATAGCTGACTCCGTTGATTGTCTTTAGATCAGAAAGATAATAATTGACAAACCGGAAGGCTGATAATATTCGTAATAAAATGGATATTTGCCGATTAAAACTCCTTTTCTTCGCCGGAATAATTCTTATTTCTCAAAACGGTTATCCCCGTTTACTTACGATAAATACAAAATATGCTGTAATTGTCGATACCGATTGTGGTATTGATGATTTTCGGGCCCTTTCCATCTTACTTTGCTATTCTCCATTTACAATTAAAGCTGTTACAATTTCCGGTGGAAATGTCCTCCCTGAAAACGGACAGGTAAAGGTTTGCAGTTTGTTGAAAAATGCCGGTAAGGACTCGCTTCCTATTGGAATTGGCCAATCTCTGCATTCGCATCAGCCTGAATGGAGAGCTTTTAATGAGATGATATCATGGGGGGAGAATGCGGATTGTGATGACCGTTATTACACCTCGCTCGAGCTGTTAAATATTGCTTTTTCAGAAAATGATAAAGTAACTTTAATAGCGCTCGGGCCTCTTACCAATGTTGCAGAATTAATTGAAAATAATCCCGGAGCTGCTAAAGCCATTGACCGGATAATATGGTATAATGAGGGACTCGCTTCCGGAAAAGGATTCAATTATCTGTATGACAGCCGCTCAGCAAAGATTGTAATGAATGCAGGAGTCAGAGTTGATATTATTTCAAATCTTAATGTGCCTGGTATGGTTATGGACTTTTCTTTTTTAACCGGATCTCCTGTCCGGCATTCTGCACTTTACAACCTTCTGCATGATTTCTATAAAGAGAATGATATTCCTGAAGAACGGTTTGAAAATCAGTCGGTATTAAGAGATGAACTTGCTGTTGTATATTTAACCAATCCTGAGCTTTTTAATATGAATACTGTGGGAGGGAACAGGTTTGTAAGGGAATGCACGGGATTTGACCAGGCTGGGATAAAAGAAGCAGTTTTTGATATGGTAAACGGGTTGTATTCAGATGAATCTCACATAGTATTCAATAGGTTCCCCGCATCACGTGAGATGTTCAATTATGATGTTCGGCGGCTTATGGATTCTGCCATCGTTGTTCACGGCCCTGATGAGTGGAAGGCATGTGTTATCACAAGTGAATTGCACGGACATCTCGGGATATATTCCATCATAGGGGCGAAAATGGGCATTCTTGCCCGTGAAATTCTTGGAGCGGAAACCGGGACTATCCAGATTGTAAGTTACGCTGGAAACAAACCTCCCTACAGTTGTTTAAACGACGGACTACAGGTCAGCACAGGCGCTACGCTCGGGATGAACCTGATATCCGTTACAGGGGATGACAGCCCTGAAATAATGGCAACATTCAGCGGGAAAGGCAATTCATTGACAATTAAATTAAAAAAGGAGTATGCTGAAAAAATAGAATCAGATATTATGGAAGGTATTGTGAAATACGGACTGCAGGATGACGGGTACTGGAAACTTGTAAGGCAGTCAGCATTAACATACTGGATGGAGTGGAAGAGAAATGAGATCTTTGAAGTGGAAATTCAGAAATTCAGTGATGTGAAATTCAACAGTGGTGAATAAACATTACTCTGCCTCCAAAGTCAATTGTTACCATTGAATTGGAATAAAGCATTTAACCGGACCGTTGCAGAAGATTTGCACCTAACGCTAGAATATAGGCTATTCCTGCGAAAATCATAACCAGAAAAAAACCTGCTTCCACTGCAATAATGGTGGCGAGGACTGTGCTGATCACGGAAAAACAGCCATTGACACCCCATGCCCAGGGAATCAGACTTTTATTTTTATATGAAAGATACCTTAATCCCAGCGGGAAGGGCATACCCATAAAAAATGCCAGTGGAGCTATAATAACGATTGACAGGAGTATCTTAATGAGAAATGGCAGGTTTATGGTAGCTCTTAATACCGGAGTCAGCAAAAATGAAAATATAATTATGAATAAAACTACAACGAGGAATACAATTTGAGTGATTCTGACCGTGCTTTTGAATTTTGCCGACAGCAGACTTCCTGTTCCCGAGCAGATCAGCATTCCGCTAAGGACTGCTGACGCTGCATATATCGGGTTGCCAAAATACAGAATAAATTGCTGAATAAGGATAATCTCCACAAACATGAACCCGAGTCCTATTCCACTAAAGTAAATCAGGGTGAATCCTTTTTCTTTTCCTTTCCATCCAATAAAAAAAAGAGGAAGTATGATCAGTATAATAGCAGCAAGTGTTATTTGGATAAAGGTAAACAGAGTTATAAAATATCCTATTTCAAGATAGGGTGTGATTCCTTCACCGTACATATTTTTCAGACTATTTAATCTTTTAAGCTTCAGAAACTGAAAGAAATAAGGTTTATTATCTGTTGCCGGTCTGATATTAAAGTCGTACTCATGGTAAAAATTAATTCTCTCCTGTGAAATAATTCTGTCAATATAATTGAAAAAACTTTCATCCTGCAGATGATTGTAAACCGATCTTTCTGAGGTGTCAATACCGGGCAGGATAAGCGGATCAAAATACATCTGATTACAAAACGCTCTCACCTTTGCAATGTCATCTTCAGTCAGTGGAGACTTCTTCAAGATAAAACTTATTGTCCCCCAGCTTCTGATAGCAGCTATATGCTGTTCAACATCTGCTACACCCTTAAGCTCAAGTATTTCACAGAAAGTGCCCAGTATTTTCAATGGATTTCTTACAGGATAGTCTAACCATGTGGTAACAGAAATTATTCCGCTATCTTTTGTTCTGTCCCAGATGTTCATCATAGCTTCCATGGTAAATATAAAGTTTTCCTTAAGTGCATGAATCCCTGAACTTCCGCCAAAACTTTCGATAGTGGGGAGTATAATAAGATCATACAGTGAGGTATCAGACAGAAGGTAACTTCTGGAGTGCAGATTGACCAGGCTGACAGCCGGATGGCTGAATAAAGAATCAACTTTGTCTGCCAGCCCTGTTTTTAAGAGGGTTACTGCAATTGTGTTTTGTTCTGCCATAGTTACTTTCTCCGCACCGTGACTGAGAGCATGGCTTACAAAGAATCCGGTGCCGCCGTCCGGAACAAGAACATTTGAGGGGGATGCAATCACAAATGGAAGGTTATGAGTGGTATAGTCGAGAAAGTGAATACTGTCGTTTTCTGTCCATTGAATAACAGGTCCAAACCAGTCTCCATTAACAAAAACCGCATCATTCACGGGCATATTTCCTGTGTATGAAAGACTCAGCCCGGGAGCGTATCGCAAAGAAGGGCATTGCAGGACATGGATTAATCCATATGGACTCTTTCGCTCGGTTATAATCCGGCTATCCGGTATATTTAAAGTTTTGGATATGCTCTTATATTCGGACAATGGGAGTTCAGGGGTAAAAGTGAGAAGAGTCACGGGCAGAGAAAAAATGATTACTATGGGAATAAAAAGCTTTCTATGCATTGATCCCGGTATAAGAAGAGCTCCTGCAATTAGCGGGAGAAAGGATATTGCAGCCGGCAATTGAGCAGGCGCAAGGATCCAGAGCAATCCCAGCATCGCAAGTCCGCCGGTTCCGGATCCGCACATATCGGCAAAATACAGGGAACCAATTCTTCGTACATAAATAAAATAAATAAGTCCGATTGCAAGGGCCCCTAAAAAGAAAGGGATGAAAAAAACAAAATAAATCAGCAGGAGATAGAAAATCTGGGAAGAATCGACAAACAACAGGAAAGAATCAAATTTACCAAATACTTTTGATGAAAAAACTATAACACCGCACATTGAAAGACCGGTAAGCAACATGAGAATGATGATTACGGGGTGAACATGTCGTACTAACCAGTTCTTTATCAGCGCCAGCAGTGTTCCGCTTGCGCCAAAGCCAAGCAGGGCAACTGAAATGATCATATAGGCAAAATGATTCCACTGAATAACGGAAAGCATCTGCATCAGAGAAAGTTGAAAAGCTATAATGGATGCTGAAAGAAGACCAACAGAAATATAAATCCGTTTATTTATAAGGAGATCATTCATACAACAGGGGTATTCAGGAAAAAGATGCAAATACCTATTGACTTCTGGTAAAAGGTACAAATCTGACCGGCATCAGGCTGGATGTTGATATTTTGCCATTTTTCTTTTGGACCAGCATCAGTGTTTGAACAATAAAGGGAGACCCTACGGGTATGATCATCTTACCTCCTTCTTTCAACTGTTGAATAAGAGGGGGAGGGATGTGCTCAGCGGCTGCAGTTACCACAATAGCATCAAAGGGAGCATGTTCCTCCAGTCCGTGATAACCATCAGCAATAATAACCTCAATATTGTCATATCCCAAATCTTTGAGCCTCTCTGCAGCCTGTTTTCCCAGTTCCGGGACAATTTCAATGGTGTATACCTGATCCACAATTTCAGCGAGCACTGCAGCCTGGTATCCCGATCCTGCTCCAATTTCAAGAACTTTGTAATGTGACTTCGGATTGATGATCTGGGTCATGTAGGCTACAATATATGGCTGTGAGATGGTTTGTCCATATCCTATAGGTAGTGGCCCGTCATCATAGGCTCTTCGCACCTGGTCGGCGGGGACAAATAAGTGACGCTCAACCTTTCTCATAGCTTCAAGGGTTTGAGGGTCATTAACCCCTCTCCGGGTGATCTGGGTACGCACCATATCTTCTCTCAGCTTTTCAAAAGTCTGAGAAGAAACGGATAAATGAAGGAGTATGTTCAGAATGAAACAAAATAACAATCTCATAACAATATAATCCGGTTGTTTAACAGGCAATATACAAAAAAACCATGAATCATAAACACCCAAGTTTTTCAATGATATTCTCCACAGCATCCGTATATGGAAAAAGGATCAGATCGGCTCCTGCTTCCATTAGCTTATGTGCATAATCCGGTTGATGTTGAGTCAAAGCAATTCTTCCCTGGTATTTATTTGCTTTTAATGTTTTAAGCAGGTACAGGTTGATATTGTAATCAGGCAGGGTGCTGATTATCAGTTTAGTGCGGGAAAGAGGCAGTATCTCATGTAAATCAGGATCCTCGGCATCTCCTAATTGAGCCAGTCTTCCCATGTGCTTCCATCTTTCCACAGCTTTCGGATCAAAATCCACTCCCATTACGATGCGTCCTTCCTGTTCAAGGCTAAGAGCGATATTATTTCCATATCTGCCCAGGCCGAAAATGATTACATCAATATGTATTATTTCGGCTTGTTTTACGCTTATCTCACGGTATGTATTTTTCTTCTCAAAAATACCAAGCACCGGGGCGACAAAATCAAAAATCTGGTGGGAATAAATGATCATATAAGTAGATAATCCGATAGTTATCAGGCCCACAAGAGTGATCATTCCCATAGCCTCATCGTTAATATGCCCCAGCTTAAGACCAAGAGAGGCCAGTATAAGGGAGAATTCACTGATCTGTGCTACTGCCAGTCCTGCCAGAAATGATGTTCGTTTTCTGTAACCCATTATTCCCATAATAATTAATACGATTACAGGGTTTCCGACAAGTACAAACAATGATAAAATAACGGCCGGCAAAATCTGTTGATCTACCAGGGAAAGATCAAGTTGGGCTCCGAGGTTTACAAAAAAGAATAATAAAAGAAAATCCCTGAGAGTGGTCATTTTTGCGCTGATAATTTCCCGGTATTCTGTTGATGCAAGCGATATCCCGGCGAGAAAGGCCCCGACCTCCTTGCTGAAACCCAGGAAATCACCCAGTGCAGCAAGAATCAACGCCCATGAAATGGAAAACAGAACCATAAGTTCCTGTGAATTTGCCATGGATTTCATGATATATGGAAGCACATATCGCATCATAAGCCCGATGCCGGCCAGCATCAGTAATCCTTTGACTACAACCAGGGATATTTCAAACCAGGGATTCGTGATTGTCTCTGTTCCCAGGGCAGACAGAAATATCATAACCAGTATTACAACAATATCCTGAACAATTAAAAAGCCAATGGAAATCTGACCATGCAATGAGTCAATTTCTTTCTTATCTGATAGCAGTTTAACTATTATGATAGTGCTTGAAAATGTTAGTGCTACGGCAATATATAAGGAAATTACGGATGAATAGCCCAGTGAAGTAGCTATAAAATATCCAAAGAATGAAGTGAACAGAACCTGCCCTAATCCTGTTAACAGGGCTACTTTTCCTGTGGAGCGGATAAGTGAAAGGTCCAGTTTAAGCCCCACTGCAAATAACAGGATTGCTATACCCAAATCAGCAAGTAAATGAATTTTGTCAATGGAATATAAAAGATCAAGCCCATAAGGACCAACTACTATTCCTACACCGATAAAGGCAACAACCAGCGGCTGTTTTAATTTCTGTCCTATCAATCCTGCAATGGCTGCAATTATTAATATAGCAGCGAATTCGAAAAAAGGATTATTTATAAATTCCACGAGATGCTATTTATTGGGTTATTGAGTTATTTGGTTATTGGGTTATTATTTTCTCTGTTTATCTGTGTCCTCTTAGTCCCTTAGTCTGTATCGTCCTGAAAAAAGTTTACAATTTTTTGGTTAATACTATATCGTTTTGTTCATAAAAATTTTTCCTAAATCAGTTTTATCTGTTCCGCCTCAATCAACCGAATGATATAAAGAGCATGTTTCTGTTCGGCGGATTTTCATTCCGTCATTTTTCCAGGGGTTTCACCCCTGGCTATTATATTGCAACCCCGCCGGGGTTTTCTTGCAAAGACGCACAGCCGTGCGTCTCTACAATGCATTCCCCCTTCGATTAATCAATTACTCGATTACTCGATTACTCACGTCACCCGTCCCCTTCGTCCCCTTAGTCCCTTTCCTCTACCATCTCCTCCAGTAATCCTCTCACCTCCAGATAGGATTCAACAAAATATCGTGCTTTTGATCTTTTTTCACCTACTTTAACGGTAATGGCTTTGTCTGGCAGTGCATCAAAGGTATACTCATCAGTCCAGTCATCTCCAAAAGCTATAATGAAATCATATTTTTTGTTTCTTAATTTTGTAAGAGCAGCTCTGCCTTTATTTATCCCCGCATTTTTTATTTCTATGACTTTGTCCCCATCCATAATTTCTAATTGCAGATTGGAAACCAGGCTTGTCAGTTCATCTTTTAGTTCGAAAGCTCTCTGCAGTCCCAGATCGGGGTCTGCTTTTCTGTAATGCCAAACCAGGGAATAGTTTTTATCTTCAATGAAGGATCTGGGAGTTCTGTCGACAAAAAATTCCAGGTGAGGTCTTATGATCTCCATCCATTTCTTATCAATATTTTCAGGCATAACCCATTCATTATTTGCACCTTTACGCCATACTCCATGCTCGGCAATAAAATCAATTCTTTTCATATCAGGAAACCATTCTGTTAAAGTTTCCTTATCTCTTCCACTTATTATCACCACTTTATTCCGTTTATCATTTATCAGATTTTCCAGGATTTGATATAATTCTTCATCAGGTTTTGCCTTTTGCGGGTCTTTAAAAAATCCCTGCAGGGTTCCGTCATAATCAAGAAGAAATAACCGTTTTGAGGCACTATTATATCGGTGAAAAATATCTTTTCTGATAGAAAGACTTAATTTTCTGGTAAGATTAAATTCCTGAATTTTTTTCACGCTCATCAGGCTATCCAGAAAATCATTTGCCCATTTCTCCTGGTTGTAATGCTTAAGTCTCTTTTGTAAAACCGTATTTAAACTTATTTGTTCCTCTCCCGGAATTTCAATTGCTGTTTTAATGGCTTCCGCCATTTCATTAATGTTATTAGGATTAACAATAATTGCTTCTCCCATTTCTTTTGAAGCTCCGGCCATTTCACTCAGTATAAGCATACCTTTCTGATCATGTTTACTGGCAATAAATTCTTTGGCAATGAGGTTCATACCATCTCTCAGAGGAGTTACCAGTGCAATATCACAGCTCACATAAACCTGGGTCAGGTCGTCAAATTCAAGGGAACGATAGAAATAAACAACAGGACGCCAGCTTATTGTCCCGAATTCACTGTTTGTCCTGCCCACAAGCTCGTCAAGCTCACATTTCAGTTTTTTATATTCTGCCATGTTTTCCTTTGATGGCACAACAAACATCAATAAGGTTACTTTTTCGAGATATTGCGGATATTTGGACAGGAAACATCGCAACGCTAAAATACGATTGGCAATACCCTTTGTGTAATCAAGCCTGTCGATAGAAAGAATGATCTTAACTTTTCCATCCTGACGTATATGCTTATCAATTTTTGAAAATAATAATTTTCTGTCTTCCGGTCTGCTCTTTGTCAATGATTGTGATTGTTCATGAAATTTATCAAAATCAATTCCCATAGGAAAGTTTTCCACTTTAAGAACTCTCTTCTCCAGCCTTACCTGGTTGAAATAGGTATCCAAACCTGCTAACCTTCTTACGCAACTTAAAAAGTGCCTTTCATAATCATACGTATGGAAGGCAATAAGATCGGAACCCAGTAAACCATCTAACAGGTCAGTTCGCCATGGTATCAACCGGAATATCTCAAAAGACGGAAAAGGAATATGCTGAAAATAGCCAACAGACAAGTCAGGATAATATTTTCTCAGTATTCCAGGGAGTAGTATCAGGTGAAAATCATGAATCCATATTATATCTCCTTCTTTTATAAGTTGACCTATCTTTTCTGCATACTTCATATTAACAGATGAATATGATTTCCAGTGTTCTTCATCATACACCGCATGTTGTGGAAAATAATGAAAAACAGGCCATAATGTATTGTTACAGAAACCATCCAGGTGTTGTTCCCGTTCTTTTTTAAGGAGATGGACAGGAAAACAGTTTTGTTCCCCAAGTAATTTTTCAGTTTCTTCAATTTCTGCCTCAGAAAATGTTTCTTTATCAACACCTGTCCAACCAATCCAGCTGACATCATACTTTTCATAAAACTTCCTTAGCCCGCTCTGAAAACCTCCTGCCCGTTTGAATAAACTTATCTGCTGTTTACCGGATCTTGTAACACCTAACGGCAATAAATTAGATATAATTATAATACGACTCATATCATAGAAGTTTTATTTTGAATAAATATTATTATGATACTTACATTAACCGTTCATTTGAATATAATTAATTTAAAATAAATTTATCATGTAGATATCTGTAAATCAATTATATTTAATATGTTAAGCATAGCAGAAAAAGTTAAAATTTTCTCTGCTGCTAATTTATTAGTATCTTTAATTGTTTGAGATTTGTAATATAGTGAAAAGTGACGTAAAATGAAAGAAAAATTTTTTGATGCAGTAATTTTTGATCTTGATGGTGTGATCACAAAAACTGCGGTTGTACATTCTGCAGCGTGGAAAGGGATGTTCGACAGATATTTAAAACAAAGATCGGAAAAATACAATGAAGATTTCCGTGAATTTACCCATGAAAATGATTATTTACCCTTTGTTGACGGGAAACCCAGGTATAAAGGGGTAGCTGATTTTCTATCTTCCCGAAACATCAGCATTCCCTGGGGAGACCCTGCTGATAGTGACCAGGCGGAAACTGTGTGTGGTTTAGGAAATTTAAAAAATACTGTTTTTAATGAGATTATTGAAAAGGATGGCGTTGAGGTTTATGAGTCCACCCTTAAATTAATCGGGGAGTTAAAGAAAAACCAGATTCGTCTGGGTGTGGCATCCTCAAGTAAAAACTGCAAACTGGTTCTTAAGTCAGTAGGTTTGCTGGATTATTTTGAGACCCGTGTTGACGGGATAGTCTCGGCCAAATTAGGATTGAAAGGGAAGCCTGAGCCGGACATATTCACCACTGCCTGTGATAATATGGGAGTGAAGTACCACAGGGCTGTCGTTGTAGAAGATGCGATAAGCGGAGTTCAGGCGGGAAAAAAAGGCAGGTTTGGAATGGTGTTAGGTGTGGCACGTGAGAATAATGTAAGGGATCTTAGAGTTAACGGGGCAGATATTGTTGTTGAGGATATTGAAGAACTGGGAGGTATAGAAGGTATTAACCAATGGTTTAGATCAGGACTGAAAGAGGATCAGTGGTCGTTATCGTATCCCGACTATCAGACTGACAGGGAAAAATCCAGGGAAACCCTTCTTACACTGGGAAATGGCTTTTTTGCTACCCGTGGGGCTATGGAAGAAACAAAAGCAAGCGAATTCAACTATCCTGGAACATATATGGCAGGTCTGTACAACAGGCGAAAATCCAAAGTTGGCAATAAATGGATTGAAAATGAGGATTTTGTGAATTTTATACATTGGACATACACGACATTCCGGATAAATGAAGGAGAATGGTTTGATCCGAATAAACATCATTTTGAGGTCATTTCAAGAAAGCTGGATCTACAGAAGGGAGTGCTTACCAGAAAAATTAAAGTGTTTGCAGAAGATGGTAAGGAATCACTGGTTACCTCGCAGAGATTTGTCAGCATGGCTGATCCCCATATCGCTGGTATTTCATATGAAATAATGCCTGTTAACTATTCCGGGAAGATTGAAATAAAAACAGCTATTGACGGAAACCTTATAAATGAGGGTGTTGACAGATATAGTGAACTTGATCAGCATCATCTTGAACAGGACGACCAGGGGATAGCAGGTAAGTATCCCTATGTCTCTGTGAAGACTAATCAATCAATGATATCACTGGTAGTTGCATCAGATATTATGTCTTATTCAGAAGGCGTCCCCGTGCAAAAATTAGATAATCACAAAGTGGAGAAAGGCCGGGTGACGTCAATATTTGGTTTTACTGCAGGCAGCCAACAAACACTGGGGATTAAAAAACTTATTGCTGTTTATAACAACAGAGACTTTAATTGTCCAAACCCATTGCTGGGAGCTATTTCCAGGCTTGACGACTGTACAGGTTTTAATGACGAAATTTATAATAGCAATAAAGCATGGGAACATGTATGGCAGGAAACAGATGTTATCGTACAGGGTGACAGGTATGCACAAAAACTAATAAGGTTACATATTTTCCATTTGATTGTTTCTGCTTCTCCTTATCATAAATGTCTTGATGCGGGTATTCCGGCAAGAGGATTACACGGAGAAGCATACAGGGGGCATATTTTCTGGGATGAATTATATATATTCCCCTTTTATGCTTCTCATTTCCCTGACACTGCCCGCTCGGTTCTGATGTACCGTTACCGGCGACTTGAAGAAGCAAAAAAGTATGCTGCCGGCCATGGCTTTGAAGGTGCTATGTTCCCTTGGCAGAGTGGGAGTGATGGCAGGGAGGAAACGCAAATCATCCATCTGAATCCTGTTTCGGGTAAATGGGGAGATGATTACAGCTCCCTGCAACGTCATATTTCTTTAGCTATTGCCTATAACATCTGGTTATATTACCATTTTACCCTTGATAAACAGTTTTTGGCTGATTATGGTGCTGAAATGTTTATTGAAATTTGCAGATTCTGGGTAAGTATGACAAAACAGGATGGCAATAAATATTCTATTTCCGGTATTATGGGACCAGACGAATTTCATGAGAAATATCCGGGTGCAAAAAAAGGTGGATTGAAAAATAATGCCTATACAAACATCATGGTATCCTGGTGTCTTGAAATGGTAAAATGGCTTCTCTCTGAATTATCAGAATCCGAAAGGAAATTCATATTGAAAAAAACAGACTTAAAAAAGAAGGATTTGGAAAGATGGAATACTATTTTTGAGAAGTTGCGGATTAACATATCAAAAGCCGGAATTATCGAGCAATTTGAGGGTTATTTTAAACTTAAAGAACTTAATCTGGAGAAGTATCTTAAAAAATATGATGATATACACAGAATGGACAGGATATTAAAGGCTGAAGGAAAATCCCCTGATGAATATAAGATGGCTAAACAGGCTGATACATTAATGATTTATTATAACCTGGGTGATCAGATTGTGGATGATATTCTGAAAAAAATGGGTTATAATTACAAAACGGACAGGGTAAAAAAGAATTTTGATTATTACATTAAAAGAACTTCGCACGGGTCCACTTTGAGCCGTGTAGTTCACGCACAACTGGCCGGAATGGCGGGATATCATGAATTAAGTTACCGTTTGTATATGGAGGCACTGGAAAGTGATTATATTGATATTCAAGGAGGGACAACGGCTGAAGGAATACATGCAGGAGTAATGGGTGGTACGGTACTTCTTACCTTAAGACTGCTGGCGGGGTTAAACTGGCTCGGTGATGTATTAAGTATTGATCCGGGTATTCCTGACCAATGGGATTCTATTGCATTTAAATTTCATTTCAGAAATAATATCTATTCATTTTTCATAAAAAATGATGAAATACAGATAGATTATGTTTCCTCCGGGAAAAAAAATAGCAAGATTCTCATTCGGGGAAGTTTAAAAACATTAAAAAATGATACCAGAAACAGATTTATGTTATAAAATAATTAAGTTTGAATCAAAAAATGCGAAATAAATCTATTTTTGAATGATAATTGCTAAAACATATATTTATGCTTGGAGATATATTACTAATTGAAGAAATTCATAAAACCGTTGCGGATTCAATTGCAAAAAAGGTTATCGAGGAACTTGATCAGAAACCTAAATTTTATAAATATATTGTGGGTATCTCCGGTGAGTCTGGTTCAGGTAAATCGGAAGTCTCACATTCCATTGCCAGGAGACTGAAAGATGAACACATAAGGGTAAAAATTCTTCATACGGATAATTATTATCAGATTCCTCCCTTATTGCGGCATGAATGGAGGAGAACGAAAGGTATTGAAACAGTAGGATTGAATGAGTATGACTGGAATCTGATACATCGTAACATTCAGGATTTCAAGGAAGAACGTGAATCAATGATGCCATGTATCGATATTATACCCGAACAGGTAGATAAACTTATAACTGATTTTAAAAAGATAGATCTTCTGGTTATTGATGGGTTGTATGCAATTAAAGCCGATGGTATTGATTTGCGGATATTTATTGATTTAACATACCAGGAAACAAAAATTTCACAGCTTCAGAGAATGAAGGAGAAGTTGGATGATTTCAGGTTGCAGGTGCTGGAACGTGAACACCTGAACATTATATCACTTAAGTCTATGGCAGATGTGATCATTAATAAGAATTACCAGGCTGTGGATGTAAAAACCGGTGAGGTGATCTGATAAGTTATCTGATTTTTTTCTACTTAAGTCTTACATCCAGTATTCCCCCTTTTATAATCCAGCAATCTTTTTCGCAAATATCAGTAACCAGGCTGGCTTTAAGTTTATCACCGTCAACAGCAATTATGGTTTTCCCATCTCTTTTATAAGTAGCCTTAACAGAAAAAAATTCATTAACCGGCGAATATAGATACAAGGTGGCGGTGTATGCTGTATCTATCCATTCGATTACCCCTTCTTCCACTTTCCCTTTATAAAAAACCAGTGGGACACTCTGATTCTCTTCATCTATAGTTATTCTTACTATTAGATCGGCAGAATCAGGTTTATACGGATCGCATTCATCACAGTTAACATTAAAGGTAAATATCTCCCTGTCACATGAACAGATAATACATATGATTATGATAACATAAAATGCTCCCGCAATGAATTTTATTCTTAATCGGTTAGCCATGATATTTTTTTACCTGTTAATTTTTTATTCATAATACCGAGAGTTAACAGTGCTGTCAGGTTTATTCTTCCCACACCTGTTTCATGTGTTTTGAAATCTATATATTCATAACTGACAGACACCTGGGCAAAACGGTTGCTAAAAAACCATCCGGCTGAAGGGGAGAATATAAAGTTTGTTCCAGGTCTGGTATAACTGCCGCGATAACCTCCACTGGTAAGTAATCCGCTTAAGTTAATAAGTGGTCCTGTCTGAACGCTGTTGTGTTTTGGCAAAACAGAAAATTTTTTTTCTGTACCTGCCAGAAAATAATACCGTCTTTCCCAGTATTGATAGCTTGTATCTGTATTAAGCTCATACATAACTCTTAGAGCAGAAGTTCTGATTAAGAATCCTGTATAAATACCGGTGTTATATTTTGAATCGAGTAATCCGATTTTTACTCCACTCATAAAATCCATCGGGTTAAAGTTTACGGATGGTCCGAAGCAGATTTTATTAAAGTTTGGTGTTTTAATTGGCTTTATTCCATTTCCGGTCAGAAGTTCAACCATTTTATCATCTTTACTTCTGGTGGCAATCTCTATCAGGTCAATATTATTACGACGGTTAAGATCATGTGAAGCTCCCAGCCTGATTAATTTTTCACACATATCATAATTTCCGGATATGACAGCAATGGCAAGAGAATTTATTCCGGTTTTATTAACCGCATTTATATCAGCTCCGTATGAAATAAGAAGATCGGCAATATCATTATTGTTTTCTTGTATGGCTGTCATCAGGGGCGAAAAACCTTTAATGTCAGATTTGGAAATATCGGCTTTATTTTGAAGAAGGATATCCACAGCTTCATAACAGTTGTTGAAGCATGCAGTGAGCAATGGTGTGTTTCCTTCCATATCCGGGACTTCGGGGTTGGCGCCATAAAAAATCAGCATATCTGTAAGCTCATAAAAATTATAAGCTGCAGCATAATGTACAGCTGTAACTCCATAAATGTCACGCAAATCAGCATATGCGCCATTTGTAATTAATAACTCTGCTGCATCAAAGTGATTATCACGGGCTGCAGCAATAAGAGCCGTTATGCCGTTCAGAGGCTGCCGGTTAACATCAGCAGCATTTTCAATCAGGAACTGCAGAATTTCAATATCACCGTTGTTGGCAGCATACATAATTGCGGTCACGCCCTCAGAAGTGGAGGCGTCAATATCTGCTCCCCTTGCCAGTAAAAGTTTCATATGGTCAAGATAGCCAAAGTCGGTTGCAATAATAAAGTTTATATTATCATTTGAAGGGATAAAGTAACTTGTGTCTGCAAAGACAGGGTTTACCTGGCCATTAGTTTGTAATGGCAGGAATGCAATTAATAGAATTAATTTAACGATAAGAAGGATAAGTCTCATATTCTTCTTCCTTGAACAGCGTTATCATAATTTGTAAAATTATAATTTTTTATGTTATTAATGCGAGTAGGAGAATCATAATTTATATCTTTGGTACCGGCATTGACTAAGATTATAAATCAGACACAAAACCATTATACGTTATGAATGCTATCCGTTTTTTCAGTTTTATTGTTATCTGTCTCTTTTCAAATAATTTGTCTTTCACTCAGGAGTTACAAATTTTAGATAAAAGCTTCGAGCTTATATCTGTGCAGAAAATTTGGGATTATGCTCCGCATAACGCATTTACTTCCATGGTGAGGTTTAATGGTGCATTCTACTGCACATTCAGAGAAGGGAATTCGCATGCCGGGGGTGACAAAGGAAGTGTTCGGGTAATTCGAAGTAAAGACGCTAAAAAGTGGAAAAGTGTATTATTTCTGACAATCCCTGATATCACGGATACCACGGTAATGGATGCAAGGGATCCTCAATTGTCAGTAACCCCGGATGGTAAGCTCATGCTGCACGTTGGCGTCACACATTATTATGGAAAAACAAGTCTTGAGTTCAACCCCGTTGTTTGTTTCAGTCTTAAGGGAAAGAAATGGAGTAAACCTCAACCAGTTATAGCAGGAACAGGATGGCCATGGAGACCGGCCTGGCATGATGGAAAAGCGTGGGTTGTGTCGTATGCAGGACCACGCAATGAAACGATATTATATTACAGCAACGATGGAATAAATTATAATGAGCACTATGTTTATGACCTTCCTGATACTAAACCCAATGAAGTTACACTCAGGTTTACCCCGTCAGGCAGGATGATTGCCCTCCTGCGTCCGGGCAGCAGGGATCTTAAGGCAGTTATTGGCTGGGCAGATCCTCCTTACAAGGATTGGACGTTTGAGAATACTGAATACTTCATCGGAGGGCCCGATATGTATGTCATTCATGAAGACCTTTTTCTTACCTGCGGACGAATGTACCTTGATGAAGGTAAAGCGAGAACAGTACTTTCCACAGCAAATCTAAAAGGACATATAAAACCCGGAGTAATTTTTCCCAGCGGAGGTGATACCAGTTATTCCGATATTGTTTTCTTTAAGAATCAGTATTATATCAGTTATTATTCCTCACATGATGGAAAAACAAGCATATATTGCATTGTACTTAAAGCAAAACTTTAAGAATCTAAGGTTTATAATTGGGATTGGGTTCAGGAAACTGGGCATTGACATTTTTTAACCATTGATCCAGCATATCAAGTAATTTATCTGCTAATTCTTTCTCGCTTTCAGCCAGATTGTGTTTCTCTCCGATATCATTATGCAAATCATACAATTCAATGGAATTTGTTTCGTAGAATTTTAATAATTTCTCAGGTGCCATTTACCAATATGAACAGTATTATACCCTTTAGCTTTCAGCATTTCCGCAATTGTTACATACTCAAGTGAAAGATTGCCGTTTGTAACCGGAGGAAGCATCTGATCATTCTGAAGCCATTCGGGTCTTGATGAAGCTTCCAGCCAAGTAGTGTGATGTAATTTGGCAGGGGTTATACCTGTCATCAGGGATGCTCTTGTAGGAGAACATACCGGTGCTGCAGAATAAGCATTGGTAAAGAGTAAACCATCATCAGCAAGTTTAGCGATATTTACCGCTTCATGTAATGCATTGCCATAACAGGGTAAATCAGCCCAACCCAGGTCATCGGCCATGACAATAATAATATCGGGTAAGTCAGTTTTTTCAGCAACATTATTACACCCGGTTAAACCTATGGTACTGAGACCAAGGGAACTTAAGTATGCGTTTTTAAAGACTCTGGCAACTAAATTGTTTATTTCCATAAATATATCTGTTTAATTGGATTTTGAACATTAACAAATATATTTATTTTTTATTAAAGGAAGCAGGTATAATTATACTTGATTGACTTACGAATAATATTTACTTTTATGATGAAAATTTACTGAATAAGTAACATACAATAAACCTATAACATGAGAAAACTTCTTTTATTAGCATTTTTTCTTATTACTTCGAACTATTTACTATCGGGTCAGAATATAAATTGTGAATACAGTGATTTTGAAATTCAACTAATTATCGGAATCAATAAATATTGGAAAAAATACTGGAAATATTAAATTCTCAATAAATTAAATAGCACAGCTAAATTAGCCATGGTAAATACGTATCCCTGGCGCATAAATAAAAACATGAATTAATACGGATTAACTAAATACATAATCTCCGGATAAAAGATGAATCGCCGTAAATTTATTCAGACAAGCCTGACTGGTATGACAGTATTTGGGACTTCAAGTCTGACTGGTATTTCCTGTTCCAGAAATACCACACGGGATATTCCTGTTGTAAGATTAGGTGAAACAGATTTGCGCGTACCCTTTATTGCACTGGGAACAGGATCTCATGGAGGAGGCAGGGAATCCAATCAAACCAGATTAGGTATGGAACGATTTATATCACTTGGACGCTTTGCGTTCGATAGAGGCATCAGGTTTTTCGATATGGCAGATATTTATGGTTCTCATACATACATTCGTGAATTATTAAAAAAAGTGCCCAGGGAAAAAACTACCCTCCTTACAAAAATCTGGCCTTATGAGAACAGAAACAATCACGCTGAAACCACCTTCGAAACCCTGGACCGTTTCAGAATGGAAACCTCCACCGACTACTTTGATATTCTCATTTTGCATTGTATAATGAATGGGAACTGGAAGGAGGAGAAGAAATCATATATTGATGCTTTCTCTCTTGCAAAACAAAAAGGAATAGTGAAAACGGTCGGCATATCATGCCATAATCTTGATGCCTTGAAGATTGCCGCACAGGATTCATGGGTTGATGTTATCATGGCATGTATAAATCCATTTGGGACACATATGGATGGTACACCGGAAGAAGTGATGTCGGTACTCGAAACTGCAAGAAAAAACGGAAAAGGAGTAATCGGGATGAAAATATTCGGAAATGGAGGCAATATAAGCGATGAGGAAAGAGAGATATCTTTGAATTATGCCCTGAAATCCGGAAATATTCACTCCCTGACCCTGGGGATGGAAAGTATTGAGCAGATTGATGATACGGTTGACAGGGTGAGAAGGATTATTAAATCCTGAAAATATTTTTATATAATTCTGTAGATAAAATGTGATACTTGTGATAATTTAAGAGAAACTATCAATGACAGCAAAGCTAAGCATTGGTTTATGGGCTGGCGTATTAAATGCATCCCCTGAACTTGAAAATGCAGCTATTTAATCATCAATGAGTAATGCTGACTTATCAGATTCTCATCCCAAAAAAGTACAACCTCATCAAAAACAAACGGGCAAACAGAACTTATCTATTTACCCGAATTCCAATTTCATTATTTTTGTACTGAATATTAAAAAAAGGGGAGGGCGGAGGATCAACTAAAATTGGTTATAACGGATAATTACACTAAATGTTGATGAAAACACTCTCAGTTTCCTCCCCTTATTTTCGCAAATAAATCCCTGCTATTTAATCAATGGAATTATATATTTAATTTACAGATAATTGGGATTTCCGCTAAATCAAAGATAATACAATCAGATTTTTTTACTGATAAATCTATGTTAATTTTTGATAACCTTTCGTCAAAAAGCTATTGCCATAAACGTGCGACCGTTTGAAGTGAGCAATAAAAACATGTTCCATTCGTGGAAATGATGCTGACATTTTTGAGCATTTATCAAATAATTTTTACATTTAAAGGCCAAACATTATTTTTTTATATAAGCATCTATCTACTAAATGCTTATATTATATTCCTTAATAATTTAATTGAAACTTTAGATGGCATTAAGTAATAATTTCTTGCATGATATATCCTGGGATAATTTCTTTGATACGTCTAATGTTTGGTGGTTTCTCGTTACAAGAGATGGAGAAATTGTGTATTCCTCCGGAAATTGCAAAAACTTCATTGGAGTAACAGCCAATGAAATTGTGAAAGATACTAATGTTTTATTGAACCTTATTGACAGGAATCATAGGATTAAAGTTAGGGATTATTTTGAGCAGAGAATAAACAATAGAACAGATGTTTTGACTATTAGTTTTAAAGTTCATACTCCTGAAAAAACAGTCAGGTGGATGGCAGCTGAAAGTCATCCTGTTGCTTCCTCCAAAGATAATACGATTTTGTTTTGTTTCTGTGTAAGGGATATAACAGGTTCTAAGGAGGAAAAACTACATTTAAAGCGACTGAATAAGCAACAAAATATTCTTGTTACAGTTACTCAAACTGCCGCGAATAATGAACCCTTTTTTTCACGTATTGATTCCATTCTAAAGATTATCGGAGAGTATACCGGCGTATCGAGAGTATATATTTTTGAAGACAGTAATGATGGCATGACTGCTTCAAATACCTTCGAATGGTGTAATAAAGGAATTACTTTTCAAAAGGATGAATTACAAAACATACCTTATTCTCTTGTTCCTTCATGGAAGAAACTCTTATCAAGATCGGGTATAATTTTAAACTCAGATATAAAAACGCTTCCTAAAGATCTCTACGATTTTTTATCTGTACAGAAAATTAAATCAATATTAGTATTACCGCTTTATTTTCAGGATATTCAATATGGATTTATTGGGTTTGATGAATGTACCCGCCGCAGGATATGGCAGAAAGACGAAATAAACCTGTTAAAAACGATCAGTAATACAATTACAAATACTTACTACCGCAATAAGTATGAAACAGAGCTGAAATTAACAAAGGAGAGATTGCAGGGTTTATTGGAAATCCAGACCAAAGAGTTAATAAATAAAGATAATTATTACAAAGCCTTGATTGAAACACAGGAGGATCTTATTTGCAGATGGCTTCCTGATACCACGCTTACTTTTGTTAATCAATCATATTGCAAATTCTTTAATATTGAAGAGTCAGAAGTACTCGGGCGGAGATGGATCGAACTTATTGACAGTGATTCACGTCCCTATATTGAATCAGTTATTGCAAATATTTTTATAACAGGTAAGCCCGGAATATATGAGCATGCGGCAAAAAATTCCAATGGCGAATTACGGTGGCATCAATGGATTGATACTCCTTTAAGAAATCAGGATGGGATTATTACTGAGTTGCAATCTACCGGCAGGGATGTAACGGATAGAGTTGAATACGAGAGAGGAATTACACAGGCTAAAGAGAAAATTGAAGAACTGGACAGGACAAAATTAGAGTTTCTTCGGCTTGTTTCACATGAATTACGCACCCCTTTAAATGCAATACTTGGTTTTAGTGAACTTATCAAGTCCACTACTCATTTACATGATATTAAAACCTTTAATTCGTATATTTATCAGAGCGGGAAGACTTTATTCAGGATGATCGAAGATATTTTAACCTTAACAAATCTTCAGAGCGGGAAAACCACTCTTTCTTTAGAGGAGGTTGAAATAATTTCTTTATTAAAAGAACTTTATGAAAAATTTGAAAACAATTCATTTAAATTAGAAAACCTTGTTTCATTAAAGCTGAAACATTATCTTAAGCGAGATTTTAGATTAATAACTGATAAAACTAAACTGGTTTTCGTTTTGACAAAGTTATTGGACAATGCAATTGTCTTCTGTAATAAAGGTACAATTAAATTTGGGGCACGACTGAATAAGGATCATATACTGTTTTATGTGAAAGATGAAGGGATTGGAATTTCCAAAGAACACCAGGAAACTATTTTCCAGGACTTTAAAAAGATTGAAGCTAAAAATCGATCTTTTCATGAGGGGTTGGGTGTCAGTTTATATATATCCAGACAATTAATAGAGTTAATGGGAGGAAAAATCTGGGTGAATTCAAAGATAAATAAGGGATCAACCTTTTACTTTAGTTTACCGCTCCAGCAAAATATAAAGAGTAAGTTTCTGTTACAAAAAATAAAAAAAGACAACATTCTTCCACCTGATTTAAGTGGAAGGAAAATACTAATTGTTGATGATATTGCATCAAATCTGCAATATCTGCTGGAAATCGTAAAAGAAACAAATGCTTCTGTACTTTGGGCAAAAAATGGCAGGGAATGCCTTGAAATATTTAATACACAAAAAAACATTGATTGTATCCTGATGGATATCCTTATGCCTGAAATGGATGGATATGAGGCTTGCTTGCAGATACGGGAATTTGATAAAAAAGTTCCTATTATTGCACAAACCGCATATGGTATGGATGATGAGGTGAAACTATTAATTGATTCGCAGAACTTTACGGATTGTTTGATTAAACCTATATGGAAGCATGAATTATTCCGGAAGTTAAAGTTGCATCTTTTGAAATCGTAACATGTAAATTATTATTACGGGCTGCTCATGATCCTGTCTGCTGCTGGTTAAACTGCATTAGATGAGCTTATTATAAGGAAAGGTCTAATTTCTTGTGATTCCGACAGGATTCGAACCTGTGACCCACGGCTTAGAAGGCCGTTGCTCTGTCCAACTGAGCTACGGAACCAAAAACAGCTTGCAAAGATATAAATAATCCGGCAAATTTGATATGTTTGTATCCTGAATTTATTTCACGTCACTAAGTTACTATAGCATTCCCACCTATATGGTTATGGAAAAATACCGCTTTCTGTATGTTGAGGATAATCCTACTGAATACGAGATGGTAAAAGCCTTACTCGAAAGTGAAAATATACTCGAATCAATTACCTTGGTTGAGAATAAAAAAGATTTTCTCAGGGAACTCAGGTCTGACAGGTATGATCTTGTTCTTACCGATTTTTTTCTTGCTTCATTCCATGGATTTGAAGTATTGCAATTATCAGATAAACATAAAAGACCCATTCCTGTAATTTTCATAACAGGCAGTCTGCCCGATGAAATAGCTGCTGAAGTAATGAAGAAAGGAGCTTATGATTATGTCTTGTTACAAAATATATACAGACTTGTTCCGGCCATTCGCACCACAATGGCAAGGAAAAGGATGGAGGATGACAGGGATAATGCGCTCGCCAGACTGAAGGAAAGTGAGGAAAATTACAGGATACTGGCTGAATCCTCTCCTTATGGAATTATTGTGCATAAAAATGGTAAGCTGGTGTACTATAACAGGCAGACAATCAGGATTTTCAAAGCTGACGAGGATCAGGATTATACAGGAAGAAATATTTTAGATTTTGTTCATCCGGAATATCATGAAGTGGTAAAAGAACGTACATTGAATCTATATAAGGGGATTAGTTATCCCGATTTTTTTCAGGAGATTTTTGTTAATCCTGCCGGAGGGCTTATACAGGTTGAAGTGGCATCAACCAGTATAATGTATAACGGAGAACCTTCTGCTCAGGTTATCTTTACTGATATCTCTGAAAGAAAGAAAATGGAGAGGGAACTTATACAGGCTAAGGAAAAGGCTGAAGAGTCTGACAGACTTAAAACATCATTCCTTGAAAACATGAGTCACGAAATTCGTACTCCTCTCAATGGTATTATAGGCTTCTCCTCCATTCTTAAATATAAAGCTCTGGATGAGCATGACAGAATTAAATATCTTGAAATTATTGAACAATCGGGGAAACACCTTCTGAATATAATTAATGACCTTATTGAGATTTCAAGGATAGAATCCGGTCATGTTGAAATAAGAAAAGAACTGTTTAATATCAATGCTTTACTGGATGATCTGTACTTGTTCTTCAGGAAAAGTTTACAAATGAAGGCTGTACCCGTAGAGCTGATGCTTCATAAAGAAAAGGAAGATAACCATGCCTGTTTGGTAACTGATTCTTCAAGACTTAAGCAGGTTTTAATAAACCTGCTCAATAATGCGCTGAAATTTACACCGAAAGGAAATATTGATTTTGGATATGAACAGAAAGATAACAAAACCCTTCAGTTCTATATTAAAGATACTGGTATTGGGATCCCCGATAATGCAAAAGATTATATTTTTGAAAGGTTTCGCCAGGCAGATGATGCCAAAACCCGTAAATATGGCGGAACAGGCCTTGGATTGACTATTTCAAGAAGTCTGGTTGAACTGCTGGGAGGAAAAATATGGTTTAATTCTGAATATGGACAGGGGACAAACTTTTACTTTACCATACCATCTTTATTAAAATCCTGCAATGACGCCGGCAAAGAACATTTTGAAGATGATGTACATGATATTAACTGGTCGGATAAGAGGATCCTTATAGCTGAAGATGAACAATCAAACTTCATCCTTTTAAAACATGTTCTTAAACCAACCGGAATTGAAATTGTCAGGGCTATCACCGGAAACGAAGTATTGAAATTGTTGGAGCAGAACTCATTAAGATTCAACCTGGTACTTATGGATATCAAGATGCCTGAAATGAACGGACTTGAGGCTATAGAACAAATCAGAAAAAGAAAGTATGATATACGGGTTATTGCACAGACGGCTTATGCAATGACGGATGACAGACAAAAATGCTTAAATGCCGGATTTGATGAGTATATTACCAAACCAATAAAGCCGAATGAGCTTATTAAGCTGCTTTTAAAGTATTTGTAATTGAATCAATGTCCGGTTGTGCACGCTGATGTATGAGGGGTTAAGGATATTAATGAAAAAAGCTGTCCCCGAAAGGACAGCCTGAACAATTCAAAGGCTAACCCTAAATTAACCTAATGATTGATGAAAGCGTATGCAATGTAAAAAGAAATTATGATAAAACCTGAGCATAAGTCAATTTTATCTCTTTGATTACTTTTCTGACAGGACATTCTTGTTAATTTTAAAAAAAGTAATGATCTTTATATGTTCGCGATAAGTACAACTTTTTTATTATACATTTAAATCTATTTTGCTATGAGAACATTATTTAAAGCGTTTATTATGGTTATGGTTATTACAGCATGTTGTTTTTCATGCAAGTCCAGGACAGAACGTTCCGGAACTACTTCCGCAGTGGAAAGTACTGTTGAAGAGGGCTGGATTGTATTATTTGACGGAACCGGCACTGAAGGCTGGAGAAATTACGGGAAGGAAACGTTTCCGGAAAAGGGTTGGGTGATTGAAGAGGGTACACTGAAATGCCTTGGTTCAGGAGAAGGTGAAGCTGGAGGAAGAGGAGGGGATATTATCTATGATCAGAAATTCAAGGACTTCCATCTGAAATTAGAGTGGAAGATCTCGGAAGGCGGCAACAGTGGGATTTTTTACCTTGCCCAGGAGATACCCGGGGAAGCCATATGGAAATCTGCTCCGGAGATGCAGATACTTGATAATGAAAGACATCTGGATGCGAAATTAGGATCTGACGGTAACAGGCAGGCTGGTTCTTTATACGATCTGATCCCTGCTGTGCCCCAGAATGCAAAACCTGCAGGAGAATGGAATGCCGTTGAAATAATGATATATCAGGGAACGGTTGTTCACAAGATGAATGGAGAAGTTGTTCTGGAATATCACCTTGGAACATCTGACTGGGATGCTTTGATTGCTAACAGCAAGTTCAAGACCTTTACAGAATTTGGTAAGTACCGTGAAGGCTTTATCGGTCTGCAGGATCATGGTAATGATGTGTGGTTCAGGAATATAATGATAAAAGAACTATAATACCATCCCGGATATGATAAACTCCGGGATACTACTGTCCCGGAGTTTATCATATTATTCATAATCATCAAGACGATTCAATTATATTGATCAGTTGATTAATAAACTATGCTGCCCGTAATGTGTGTCGATACATGCCATATGCGGCATAACAATTGTCGTATCCTTGTCCCTTACTTCTAATAAATGACCATTCGGAAAAGTTGAAATTACGATTTTCAATGGTTACCCCCAGGCTTATACTATTTGCATAACAGTTTTTTTATGCTGTTTTGAAATTTTCATACATATTTTGCCTTCCTTACATTTATAGCTTGTATATTTATCATCCTTTTTCAAATTATCGGAAAAAATGAATAATAATTCAAACAACCATTCATATGTGAATTCTAAAATGATTCCCTTTTCCTTTATTCTGGAAGAAGATGAGAAACAGGCATTATTAAGGAATATTAATCCCTTGAAGTTTTCCAGAAAGTCCGTTATTTTCAGGCAAAATGCAAAAGTTACGCATCTGATGTTCGTGAAATCGGGTCTCATTAAAACTTTTAATAAGGGAAGCAATGACAGGTCTGTTATACTAAATATACTTAAAGACGGTGATTACATCAACCTGGGTTCGATTTTCGGAGAAAGAAATTTCACTTTCTCAGCCACTGCAATTTCAGATACAGATATTTGCGAGATTGATTTAAAGGTATTTAAAAATATAGTTTTCAAAAATAACAGGTATACTGAACAGCTTTTTCAACTTTTATACAATGAAAATCTGTATTTGCAGGAAAGACTTATTAACCTTGTTCACAAAAAGATATCGGGAAAAGTTGCTGATGTTTTATTGTTCTTTTCAGAAGAGATCTATAAGAGTAAATCATTTACCTTTCCGGTTTCCAGAAAAGATTTAGCCGATATTGCAGGTATTTCAAAAGAGAATTTCAGCAGAGCATTGAGCGAATTAAAAAATGAAAGGGTTATTGAACTTGACCGTTCAAAAGTTGAGATTAAATGTTTGGATATTTTAAAAACATTAAGTTTACCTTGGTAATAATATTAACTTTACACGTTTTTCCATAATTCAATGAGAAAATTAAAGATTCTGATTGTTGACGATATTTATTCAAACAGATTATTATTAGGGGAATTGATAAGGATTCTCGGGCATGAATCAGTTCAGGCTGAAAATGGACAGGAAGCAATTCATTTTCTCAAAGAGAATGATTTTGACCTTGTTCTGATGGATATCGAAATGCCGGTAATGAATGGAGTTGAGACTACACAATACATTCGGAATGAAATGCCGAATCCCAAAAGCCTCATTACTGTCGTTGCGTTAACAGCTCATAACCCTGAATTGTTTTTTAAAGATTTCAGTAATGCAGGTTTTGATGACCTGCTTACCAAACCCTATTCCCTGGAAAAGATAACTTGTTTAATCAATAATTTATGTTGATATGTTCTCCAATGAATTTCTTCAGACAGATGCTTTTATATATATAATTTTACCCTTGCTTATTTTCATTGCAAGGATCACGGATGTTTCTATAGGTACCATCAGGATTATTTTTGTTTCCAGGGGTAATAAGCTTATAGCTCCGCTTCTGGGCTTCTTCGAAGTACTAATCTGGGTTTTCGCCATAAGTCATATACTTCAGCACCTGAATAATATTTTTGCATTTATTGCATATGCAGCAGGATTTGCCGTAGGTAATTATATTGGAATGAAGATCGAGGAAAGCCTTGCCCTGGGCATCTCCCTGGTCAGAGTTATTACAAAAAAGGAAGCTTCTGAACTGGTAAAGGTTATGCATGATAAAGGTTATGGAACAACAGTCGTTGATGCCATGGGAAGAGATAACGAAGTTAATGTACTCTACACGGTAGTCAAGAGAAAAGATATTGAAGCTACCATAGAATTAATAAAGAAGTATAATCCAAATGCATTTTATACAATTGAAGATATCAGATATGTAAGTCATGAGAATTTTCCGCAATACTCCAGGAGGGACAGGGTAAGGTTTTTTGAACTCTTCAGTGCATGGAGAAAAGGTAAATAACATTCTTTAATAACATAATACTCTGTAATAGCAATTAAATCTCACTTATGAACAGAGGTTTTGCCAGTGATAATAACGCCGGTGTGCATCCGGACATCCTGCATTCAATTTCAGAAGTCAACAAAGGGCATTGTATCGCTTATGGAGAAGATCCATGGACTGAACAAGCTGCTGAGATGTTCAAAGCATTATTAGGCAATGATGTTGAAGTTTATTTTGTTTTTAACGGAACGTCGGCCAATGTACTTGGCATCAGTGCATTCGTTAAGTCATACCATGCTGTTATTTGTGCTGAAACAGCTCATATTTATGTTGATGAATGTGGAGCCCCGGAGAAATATACTGGTTGTAAACTTCTTCCTGTTCAAACTCCTGATGGGAAACTGACTATTGACCAAATTAAAAGACAGCTGAATGGGGTGGGTTTTGAACACCATGTACAGCCAAAAATTATTTCTGTCACGCAGCCAACTGAAATGGGAACTTTATACACTGTGGAGGAATTAAAAAATATTTGCGGATTTGCTCATGAAAACGGGCTATCGGTACATATGGACGGAGCCCGGATAAGTAATGCAGTAGCAGGCTTAAATTGTAACATTAAAGAAATAACCAGGGATGCAGGTATTGATGTTTTATCCTTTGGGGGAACTAAAAACGGAATGATGTATGGTGAAGCGATTATCTTTTTTAACTGCCAGATGGCTGAAGACTTTAAATATCACAGAAAACAAGCTATGCAACTGGCTTCAAAGATGCGTTTTATTTCAGCACAGTTTCTGGCCTTCCTTAAAAATGATCTCTGGCTTAAAAATGCAAGACATGCCAACAGGATGGCACAAATACTCCGTCATGAAACTGAAAGCATACCCGGAGTAACACTCACACAGAAGACTGAAGCAAATGGGGTCTTCGCAATTATCCCCAGCGAAGTAATATCGGAATTACAAAAGGAATTTTTCTTTTATGTCTGGGATGAATCAAAGTCAGAGGTCAGATGGATGACTTCTTATGATACCCGGGAAGAAGATATTTACAGATTTACAGATTTACTGAAGGAAATGCTCATTAAATACGGAAGGTAATACATAAGCCTGAAGCATTATCCCTGAATACTATTATTCAGGATGATTAAAATTTCCAAATAGCAGGGAACTATCTCCATAAGAGAGGAACCGGAAATCATTTTTAAGTGCATAATTATACACTTTCTTCCAGTCGTCTCCAATAAATGCTGCTACAAGTAGGAGAAGCGTACTGCAGGGTTGATGGAAATTGGTTATCATCCCATCAGTCATTTTAAACTTATACCCAGGCATAATCATGATTTTGGTTGATGCTTTTACTTGTTCTATTCCCTTATTTTGCATGTAAGTAAGTATTGTTTTCAGGGATTCCTGCCTTGTATGTTCTCCTTTTAACTTGTAAGGTTCCCATTGATCAAGGTAAAATGAAAATTCCCTTGTTTTATCTGCTTTGAGTTTTATTCCCAGCCAATATAGCGATTCCAGTGCCCTGACTGTAGTTGTCCCTACAGATATGCATTGTCTTCCTGCATTAATAATTTCCTGTAATCCTTGTTTTGTTATACTAAAATGTTCAATATGCATATCATGAGCAAATATATTATCACCTTTTACAGGTAAAAAGGTTCCGGCACCGACATGTAGAGTGATTTTACCTGACATTATGCTTTCAGCCTTAAGCTTTTTCAATATCTCCGGGGTAAAATGAAGACCTGCAGTAGGTGCAGCCACTGATCCTTCGTAACAGGAATATATGGTCTGATATCTTTCCTTATCTGCTTCTTCAGCTTCACGCCTGAGATATGGGGGAATTGGAGTAAGCCCTGCATTTTTTAGTATATCAGAAAATGTTATGTCCTGATCATCCCACTCAAATGCTATGATGCGGGAGTTTTGCATTTTTCCGGCGACACTTGCATTTAATTTAATTTCAGTATTGTTCAGTTTGATGGTTTTAGACAGAGAACCCGACTTCCACTTTTTTGCATTTCCCACCAGGCATTTCCATATTGATTTTTTTCTTTCATTTAAAGCGATTGCATAATCTGCAGGCTGACAGGGTTCCAGGAGAAAAACTTCTATTCCGGCACCTGATTCTTTATTAAAAAGTAGTCTCGCCATGATAACCTTTGTATCATTAAAAACCAGATAATGACCGGAATTAAGCATTGAAGGAAGATCACTGAAATGAAATGAATTTATATTCCCATGGTTGTAAACCAGTAGCTTTGAAGCATCTCTTACTTCTGACGGGTATTTGGCAATCCGGTTATCCGGAAGATCATAAAAGAAGTCTTTATTATTATGTTTAACAGGGAAATCCATTTGCTGCATTGTTGGGTTCACCTGGTTCCGTTCTTTAAAAGAATGACCGGTGTATTTTTGTGATTATTTTTTCCTGTGCTTTACCTTGTTTTAACTAATTGCTGAGTGCAAAAATAATATACTTTTTCCCGGAACAACATATCTATAGATTTTTCAGGGGTGGAAATGCTATGATTATTGGGATTACAGACTTTCACATTCCGGGGTTAAAATAAAAAACCAGATGGTATCATTTATTAAGATGGTCCATATCAGCCTTACCGCTTAATACATAGAAGTGCCGGATTAAAAGCTTCAAAGAGTTGAATTATTGCACTTTATTTTGTAATTTTACAGCACAGTAAATTGTTCCATCGTTCTGTTAAAAACAGAAAGGAAAGTCCGGGCAACACAGGGCACTGCACTTCTGTTAAGGAGGTATCCGTGAGGGTACAGAAGCAGAGAAGAAAACAACCGCTCCGTTTACGGTGTAAGGGTGAGAAGGTGGGGTAAGAGCCCACCAGGCCGGATGGTGACATCCGGTGCTGTCTGTCTTGCGGGTTGCAAGACCAAATAAACCGGCGCATTTGGGCTGCCCGTCCGATGCCGGGGGGTAGGTCGCTTAGATAAATGATGGGAATTCTTATAAATTAAGAAAACAGAACCCGGCTTACAGATTTACTGTTTTTTATAACCCTGAAAGGGCTCTTGCTCTTTCAGGGTTATTTTATTCTAAAATCATCACCGGTAGGATATTCAAATATTTTTAAATCAAATTCCGGAATAACTGCTAAAAGATGATCAAAAATATCAGCCTGTATTGCTTCATACTTGATCCAGTCAACCTGGTTGGAGAATACATATATTTCCAGAGGCAGTCCTTTCTCATCCGGAGGTAGTTGACGTATCATCAGGATCATTTTAGTATTTATTTTTGGATGTTGCTGCAGGTAAGCTTTTGCGTAAGCTCTGAAGGTACCTACATTCGTCATTCGTCTTCCGTTTACAATACACGATTCATCAATTCCATATCGTTGATTATATTCACTTATTTCCTTTTCCTTTTCATCCATGTAAGGTTGCAGAATCTTGATTTCATAGAGCTTTTTCTTTAATTTTTCATCAAGAAACCGGATGCTTTTAATATCAATTCTAAGAGATCTTTTAATCCTTCGTCCACCGGATTCAATCATACCAGTCCAGTTTTGAAAAGATTCTTTTATTAAAGCATTTGTTGGAACCGTGACTATTGTTTTATCAAAATTTTGCACCTTAAGGGTATACAAAGTCATATCAATGACATCCCCATCAACACCTCTTGACGGGATTGTAATCCAGTCACCGATTTTCACCAGATTATTCGCGGAAATCTGCAGGCTGGCAGCAAAACTTAGAATAGTGTCCTGAAAAATTAATAAAAGTACGGCAGCCATGCCGCCAAGACCTATGACAACCGATGTGACATCTTTTCTAAAAACTACAGATATGATTATGAGTGAAAATATGATGATAACAACAATTTTTACTAATTGAATATAACCTTTAATAGGTTTGTGAGTTGAAATGGGTGAGAGCAGGTATATCTGATGAAATGATTCTATTATTGAATTTATCACAATAGCTCCTATGCAGAGCATATATACATAGGAAAGTTTCTGTAGAATATTCATCCCGCCGGGATAATCTGCCAGTGCCCACCCAGCCATGCTCCATATAATTAATGCAGGTGCAAGATGAGAAAGTCTTATAAAAACATTGTTTTTAACAAAAATATCATCCCAGTTTGTGCTGGATTTACTAATAATTTTGTGTATAACTTTTTTAATAAAAAATTTTACCAGGCCATTGGCCGTGTAACTTAACAGAAATACTATACTTATCAGTGTAAGGGCTGTAATGACCGAAGCTATATTATCATTGAGACCTAAATGGATTAATAATTCCTTCATCCAACCTGTAGGATCTGAAAAAAAATGCATGATGATTCTGTTTATTATATTTATTTAAGATTTATTAATAGCTTTTCTTATAGTTATTAGTCTGACCAGCAGATTTTCCAGCAGGTCCATTTTAAGCATATTCGCTCCGTCTGATTTTGCTTTTTGCGGTTCAGGATGAGTTTCCAGAAAAATCCCGTCAACCCCCACGGCGACACCTGCCCTGGCTATAGTTTCAATCATTTCCGGTTTTCCTCCTGAAATTCCTTCCGGCTGATTGGGTTGTTGCAGGGAATGGGTAATATCCAGCACAACAGGTCTTCCAAACTTTTGCATTTCTACAATACCCCTGAAATCAACGATAAGATCATGGTAACCAAACATGGTTCCCCTGTCAGTGATCATGACCTTGTCATTTCCTGATTCAATCACTTTGTTTGCAGCATATTTCATTGATTCAGGTGCAAGAAACTGACCTTTTTTAATATTTACCCACTTGCCCGTTTTTGCAGCCGAAATAAGTAAATCGGTCTGCCTGCAAAGAAATGCCGGAATCTGCAAAATATCTACATGTTCTGCCGCAATTTGAGCATCATTGGCGGAATGTACATCAGTAATTACCGGAATATTTAGTTTTTGTCCCGTTTCACTGAGTATTTTCAATGCTTTCAGATCTCCGATACCAGTATATGAATCAATCCTGGAACGGTTAGCTTTACGGTAGGAACCTTTAAAAACAAGTGGTATATGGTATTTGTCTGATAATTCCTTAAGTTTTGAGGCAATAAGCATGACCATTTCTTCTCCCTCTATGACGCAAGGACCGGCAAGGAGAAAGAAATTACCTGAATCAAGGTGTTGAATTTTTGGAATTGATTTTAACGTGTTCATTCTGTTATTATTTATTTAAATCTTTCTTTCCATAGTACATTAAGTCTTTCCCGCATTTCCTGCTCTCTCTGGTTTTCACCAGGTTTATAAAAATCTTTATTCATAAGATCTTCCGGAAAGAAATTGTCAATTACAAAACTTCCCTTATAAGAATGCGCGTATTTATAATCTTTACCATAACCAAGGTCTTTCATAAGTCTGGTAGGAGCATTCCTTAGGTGAAGGGGAACCGGGAGATTCCCTGAACGGGAAACTTCGTTTTGGGCATTCTCGATAGCCATGTATCCTGAGTTACTCTTTGGGGAAGCAGCCAGGTAAATGGCTGCTTCTGAGAGAATTATTCTTGACTCAGGTAATCCGATCACATTAACTGCCTGAAAACATGCGTTGGCAATCAGCAGTGCGTTAGGGTTGGCCAGACCTATATCCTCTGCAGCCAGTATCAGTAATCTTCTTGCGATGAATTTCACATCTTCTCCACCGGCAATCATTCTGGCAAGCCAGTAAACTGATGCATCCGGATCACTGCCTCTTACCGATTTAATAAAAGCTGAAATAATATCGTAATGCATTTCCCCGTTCTTATCATATAGCGCGAGGTTTTCCTGAATGATTTCAGACACTTTTTCATTAGTGATGTCTATACGTTCCGGGTTATCTTTATTTTCTGAATTAACTACAAGTTCAAGAGCATTCAGCAGTTTTCTGGCATCTCCTCCGGAATATTGAAGTAAGGCTTCATCTTCGCTGATAACAACAGGTAGTTTTTTAAGAGAATAATCCTGTTGTAAGGCTTTGACTATTAACTTCTTAAGCTCGTCTTTAGATAGGTTTTCCAGCACGTAAACCTGGCATCTGCTTAAAAGTGGTGAAATTACCTCAAAGGAAGGATTCTCTGTAGTTGCTCCAATCAGAACTATAGTACCGTCTTCTACTGCACTCAGCAGTGAATCCTGCTGTGATTTGCTGAAGCGGTGAATTTCATCAATAAACAGAATTGGGGAGGGCTTTCCGAAAAATTGCTGTTTTTTCGATTTTTCGATAGTTTCTCTTACCTCTTTAACACCTGAATTTACAGCACTGAGAATATAAAATGGACGATCTAGTTTTCCTGCCAGCAATCGTGCAAGAGTAGTTTTTCCAACGCCGGGAGGTCCCCATAAAATAAAGGAAAAGACATTGCCGGTTTCAATCATTTTACGCATAACACCCTCCTTACCAACGAGATGCTCCTGTCCCATGAAATCGTTTAATTCTCTGGGGCGCATTCGGTCAGCTAATGGCTGATTTGGGCTCATAGTTAAAATGATTCAAATTTTTTATAAAGATATAAATTTATTATGCAACCTAATTTTATGAATGTGGGTCAATAGAATAAAATTACTTTACCTTTATCTGTTTTCTTCAAACTACTTATTGTAAATTTGTAATCTGACATGTGTTTAATCATCATAATGTATTAATAAAAATTTAAAATTATGAAAAGAAGATTATTGCTTTCAATAATACTATCGCTGATGTTTACGGCGATTACTATTAATTCCAGTGCACAGTTAAAAGAGGTGGATTTTATAAAGGGTGGATTTGATGACGCGCAGCTATTATTTAAGGAATATCTGACCCCCTGGGCTAATATTCTGGGTGCAGACCTTAATGGCGGGTGGTATAATACGGCTAAGCCTCATAAACCCCTGGGTTTTGATGTAACAATAACTGTAAGTACAGCCTGGGCTCCTTCAACCGCCGGTTCCTTTGATCTTTCAGATCTTGATTTAACCGGGAATATTGAAGGCAATTCAACAGCGCCCACCATTGCAGGGAAAAAAACGGATACAAGGCCTGTAATGAATTACAGTACCCCGAATCCTTTAGGAGGAGATCCCATAACAGTTGCAGAATATAAGGTTCCTAACGGTACCGGAGTGAATTTTCTTCCCCTGCCTATGGCACAATTGGGAATAGGACTTCCTTTCGGAACTGAAATAACCGGCCGTTTTCTTCCTGATCTTCCGCTGGGAAATGCAGGGAATATAAGTTTATGGGGAGTAGGAGGGAAGCACAGCATTATCCAGTGGATCCCTGTATTAAAAAAGCTTCCTGTGCTCGATATTTCTGCTCAGGGGGGTTATACCAGTTTGCTGACCTATGCAAATTTAACTGTTGATGTGGATGACAGGGCCACTGACCGCACCACTGATCCGCTTGCATTTAAGAATCAGAGAATAGAACTCGGTGCAAAAGCATTTACTGTTAATCTTATTGCTTCGCAAACATTACCCTTCATTACATTCTACCAGGGAATAGGCTATAGTTCTACCACAACAAATGTAGGTTTAAAGGGTAACTTCCCTGTTTCCCGCCTGGAAACCAATTCATCCAGTGCAGATTACGGCGAAGTAATTGTGACCGATAGTGATATCTATAAAGATCCGTTTAATGTTGAGATGCAAAATTCGAAAGATCTCAGGCTGAATGCAGGTCTCAGGTTAAAACTGGGAATAATTACCATTCACTTTGATTATACTAAAGCAAATTATAGCGTTTTTACAACCGGACTGGGCATAAGTTTCAGGTAATTTAAGCTTTGCTGATTTACATTTTTACCAGGAGGTAAACTATCGTTGTTTACCAGCAATTGACAGTTATTCCTTTTTTCCGAATTCAATGTTCTCAAAATAGTCCAGCAATCTTTTCAATAATCTGAAATATAGAGCGATAAATAAGAGAACAGACATAAACCATATAACTATAATATTAACCCAGATAGTTGGCAGGTAGGTGCCAAAAATTTGTTTCCGTGGTGCATAGAAGTGAGCTTTCACAAACTTCTGCATAGGATCGAGGTAAATAGGGTCAGTTTTTTGAATAAGCTCACCCTTGTATTCCACAATTCGTTTAAATTCATTTTTATTAGTTACAAATTCCTCCAGGCAATCGTTATGATGTACTCTTTTCAGATGTGCAATATATTCTTTATCTTCTGATGATCGTATCTCATTTTTACGGGTAAAGACCTGCTTGTACAACCTAGCATAGAAATCTCTTATTTCCTGGAGATATTTTAATGCTGAAGTAATGATTTCAGGAGTTATGTCATCACTATTCAGTTTGTCATTTGCGATTAAAATATTATCGGGTGTAGAGGGCAGTGTATTTTTCAACAGCATCCTGTATTTATGTTCTTTACTAATTTCATTTCTTACTAAATCAAGGTTATAAGCAATTTGTTCTTTGAATTCGGGATTATTCAGATTTTTTTCGACGAATCTAAGTTTGTTTTGCAATTCATTAATCAGAAAATCGGATTTAAAGCTGGCATTGCTGCTGAGTTTGTCAAGGTCATAATACCTGGTTTGATACAGGTTATTCATAAACTGATAGGTTGCGAGTCCTTCATATGCCCATCTTGCAGTAATTATCTCTCCATATAACGGGATAGATTTGGGACTGGAAATCTTTGGATTAAGATTCTCATATTTAACAATAATGCCGCTTAGAATAATCTGTGGGATTACGAGAAAAGGAATAAGAATATAAATTGTTACCACAGTTTTAAAGCTATCTGAGATCAGTAAACCCATAATATTTGAGAATGTCCATGCGCTGAATAAAACAAGCCAGTATTCAAAATACATGCCTTTGATTTCCATAATAGTGTTACCTATTAACACAAAAGAAAGAGCCTGGATGGCTGAAAGGACAAACTGAACAAAAACCTTTGAAAACAAATAACCTGACCAGCTGAGGTTAAGGAATGACTCTCTTTTCTGGATTTTACGATCCTTGATTATTTCTTCAGCACTTACAGTTAATCCCATGAATATGGCTACGATAACAGACATAAAAATATACACTGGCAGATTAGTGTTTTCGAGGAGTGTATACCCGTACTGGTTTGATACATCAACGCTGAAGTATTTTATGATATAAGCCAGAAGAAACGCAAGGACGGGAGCTTCCAGGAAATTTATCGCAAGATATTGAGTGTCACTTAATTTTTTCAGGATATCCCTGGTTACAAATACCCAGAATTGTTTAAATGGATTAGGTGTTTTGAAGGAGACAGGAGGCAGGTCATCAGCGGTAATTCCGGATTTTTCTTCTTCCGTTTTATTCTCGCTGATAAAATATCCGGCCCATTCAGTCGGGGAGATTTTTCTTATATCTGTTAGTTTTCCATATTCATCAAGTACTGAAGCTTCGACAATATTAAACACCTGTTCGGAATTTACGTTGCCACAGGCATGGCACTCACTTTCATTCCAGTTGGCATGATGAACCTTAGATTTGAAATAAATAATGGAATCAACCGGATTTCCGTTATAAATAAGATACCCTCCGGTATCAAGGATAAGAAGTTTATCCAACATTTTAAATATATCAGAGGAAGGCTGATGGATAACTACGAAAACCAGTTTACCTTTTAAAGAAAGTTCTTTTAAAAGGTCCATGATATTTTCACTATCCCTGCTTGATAATCCGGATGTTGGTTCATCCAGGAAAAGAACTGCAGGCTCCCTGATTAGTTCGAGCGCAATGTTCAGTCGTTTTCGTTGTCCTCCACTGATCTTTTTATTTAAGGGTGAACCGACCTGGATATCCTTAATTTCAAACAATCCCAGATTTTTTAAGGTCCTGTGAACAATCTCTGTAAGCTGATCACTGTTGTAATCACCAAAACATAATTTTGCATTATAATAAAGATTCTGGAAAACTGTTAACTCCTCGATCAGAAGGTCGTCCTGGGAGACATGACCTATTATACCTTCAATGCGTTTATCACCTGAATGAATGCTTATACCGTTAATAAGTACTTCTCCTGAAGTAGGAGGGGAGGAACCGTTCAGTACATTCAGTAAGGTTGATTTACCTGCGCCACTAGCCCCCATAATACCGATCAGACGCCCCGATATTTCTGAAAAACTAATATCATTCAGGCCTTTTTTACCGGATTTAAATTTATACTCAACATCCTTTACTTCAAATAAAATCTTTGATTTAATTCTGTCTTCAGTAAACCTGCTAACTACATCGCTGTAATAAATAGGGCTGATCTGCTGATTTCTGATCGATGAACCATAATTGAACGGATAAACCTTATCCTGTTCAATCATCTGTCCATTCATGTATATTTCATTTACCCCGATATACCGGATGAAATACATATTACTGGAAGGAACACTAAGGACACGAATCTGTCCCAGCATAGCATCTTCCATTATATGTTTGGTTTTTATTTTATTATATTCATCTCCTTCTTTATCATCAATAATAATAACATATTCAGAATCCTGCACTACATCGAAGGGAAAGAGAACAAATTCCCGGATCCTGATATACTCATCGGAGGGAATATTAAATGTTTCTGCTACCGTTGTAATAAATTCCATTTCCTGATCAGATATTTCGCTGTTATCTGATTTTACAAATTCAAGCAGTCGGATAAGAACAATAATTTTCTGATCCTGAGCTAGTTCCTCATTAATCTCAGTGCAAATCTTTAATACTTTAACTGAACTGGCAGATATAACTCTTCTTCTGGTTCCTTCCTCCTTTTGTTTTGCCTGATGCATCAGATAATACTGATCAAACACCTTCAGGTATTCTTCAACAAGTTCTGAGTTAAGTTGCCGTTTCAGGAAGGATTCAACAACAATCCTTCTGTCTTCTTTATTGCTCTCAGGCCTGGCTATTATGGCAAAAAGCTGCATTAATGCCTTAAGAATCTGTTCGCTCATGGAGTTTATGAATTAATAAGGGAATATGATATTTAGATTAAAATTAAACCCGAAGATATAAATTATTATAAAACCAAACATCAAGATGACACAGATGTTTTATACCGGGGAATTATTATACTGCCCATAGATATATTATCAGGAATGACAAAGGGATTAGGATCCCGATCAAAGTAAGCACGGCTCCACGACCTGTGATGCCCTTTTTCCCTTTGATCATGAACAGTCCTGTTACGGCTATGAGTATCATGGAAACTGCAAAAACATCAGAAATCCATGTCCATAATCGTTTGGGTTTATTGTAATGTAGAAAATTAAACTCCCATAATACAGGTCTTTTTCTTAATTTTATCATTTCCCCTGAACCTGTCTCCAGGTTAAGTTGTATATGTCCACCATCAAGATAAACCATCAGTAAATTTTCAGATGGAAAATAGTGGCCTTTAAAGGAAGCTTCATTCAAATCCTTTACTAATTGTGAAATATAGGAATTATTGACTTTTTCACGCTGAACCGGTGCATTAACATTAAATTCGGTTGTTTTTATACTAAAACTGGCATCACCCGATTTTTTGCGATGGTTGAGAACGATACCTGATACAGCATAAATAACTGTCATTCCAACGATTAAGTAACCAATATCCCTGTGAAGAATACGGTTGAGCTTCCTCCAGTTCATCATATTGCATAAGTAATTATTATCTTATAATGTTGTATCGTTCAGCAAGAAGATAATAACCGGCTCCGGCTCCGGGATTTTGTTCTGCTACACACCCTGTGTCATTATGATGCTCCCCTTCTTCCTTTATCACTGCTATGGTTGTCTTTTTATCCATCAGAATAAGTATTCCCGTGAACTCAACCACTCTGCCTTCAATGTCCATTGGAAATTCAGTAATGTTTTTATCGGTATTTACCCTGAGGTAAGCATCCTCTTCATCACCTGCAATAAATAATTTCTGCCCCCCATGCCTGCAAATGTGAGTAACCATACCGGTAACCTGGATCTTTTTATCAGTATAACTATCAGGATCAGCTAACATCTCACTGACTGTTAGGGAGATATCTGCCTCAACATTTTCTTTTTTATTATTTGAGGCACATGAAAAGGATAAAATGAGTGCAAAGATGATACATATTTTCTTCATAAAGTATAATTTTAGTGAACCATTTAACAACAGTTCGTTAAATTAAAATAAAACGCAAAGGCGCAAAGGCGCAAAGTGTTGATTATCAATAGAAAGCACAATGTTGTAATGAATTAACAAAACTCTCATTATCAACATGTTATAAAAACATAACGAACTATTGATTTAAATAATGTTCAGATAAAAAAAACAAATATACACGGAGACAGGTTTAAAACAATATAAATCTTCAGGAATTAAAAATAATTCATAACTTAATGAAAGAGACAGGCATTTTCTAAATAAACTCTTCGAGTTTAAATGTAACAGAAAGAAGTCTGTCATTGCGATAAAATCTGATGTTAATTTTTTTGCCTGGTTTCGACTGTAATATATGATAGATATCGCTCATTTGCATTTGTGTTACCGGAACATTGTTAATTGAAACCAGTTCATCGTTTTCCCTTATACCTGCTTTCCAGGCAGGTGAACCTTCCATCACATTTTCAACGAAATATATTTTTAATCCGGCATATGGAGCAATAATTTCCATTCCGCTTAGGTTCACATTAAAGGGTTTATGAAAAAATTTATTCGGGCGCACTCTTATTTCGGAGTTATTATAATCAATTATGAGGTTAAATCTTTTCAGGATATCTGAGCCAATACTTCCGTTTCTGAGATCCATTCCGGCAGCATATAATAAGGAGGATGAATCAGGAAATGCCACAACAGGATTTTTTATTTTGAAGTTACCAATATCAAGCCATTGAAGTCTGGCGACCTCACCAAATACCTTACCATTAAGACCTGAGCCAAGAAGGGTATATTTTTTGTTTTCGGGTTTAATTAAATCAGGCATAGTACTTTCGTCAAGCCATATTGCATGACTGGCACCTGTATCTATTAATAGTTTTATGTTATGCACAACTCCATTGTTGTCGGTTAACAAAACATTAATATAAGGTTTGGTGTCATGTACCGAAATTGGAATTGTCTTATACCGCCTGTATTTCTTTAAACTATAGAATGATTCGGGTTTGTGAAATGTAATTGTGCTGTTCGTATAGTTGATTGAAACAATAAAATTTTTAAAGAGTGGATAACCAAGAATACCGTTAACCGAAACACCCATTTTGGCAGACAGATTAAAGCTGTTGTCGAGTAGCACATAGATATCCTGATTATTACCAGTAATATCGGAAATAGTGATATTATTTCCATAAGAATGCAGTGCATATACAGGCTCACCCTGCCCAAGTCCCTGGAGTTGAATCTCTCTGGCAAATACCAGAGAAATGCTATCCTGCCAGTTTAGTTCGGAAAGAATTGTTGTGTTTAACCCTGTATCCAAAATGAAATTTAATGTGTCGGAATTATTTATAGTAGCAGGTATAATAATCAGGTTATTATACATTTTAAAGGGAATGGAAAGGGAGGTTTGTTCAATATTCTTAAAAGAAAACCTTTTAAGCGGATCCTGACCTGATAATTCAGTGTTATAATAACTAATAAGAAGCAGTAAGGTTAATAAACTGTATTTTAATCTGTTCATCCTGTCTTTTTATGGTATTATATTTATCGAAATATAAACTTGAAGTATACTCCTGTTAGTATTAATAAAATTTTTATGACAAGTTGACATAAAAGTACAACATGGCAATTAATTTGCACAAAAAAGAAATGAAAAAAATAAGTTAAGAGCTATGAACTTGAGTAATTTGACCATAAAATCACAGGAAGCTATTCAGAATGCATTCTCATTTGCCGCTGGTCATAATCACCAGGCGGTTGAGAATGCTCATGTATTGCAGGTATTACTTAATCAGGATGATACACTGGTTACATTTATTTTGGGAAAATTTAGCATAAATAAACAAACACTTACCACAGTGCTCAAACGGATCATTTCCTCTTTTCCTCAGGTTACCGGGGGGAATCAGTATATCTCCAACAGTTTGGCCACTACCATAGGAAAGGCAGAAGACACGTCAAAGGAAATGGGAGACCAGTTTATTTCGGTTGAACATATTCTGATGGGCATGCTTTACCCCGGAGATCAAACCTCCCGGTTATTAAAAGATAATGGAATAACAACAAAAGAATTAAAGAAAGTAATACTTGAGTTAAGAAAGGGATCAAAGGTTGTATCAGAAACTGCTGAAGAAACCTTCCATGCCCTGGAACGTTATGCAGTTAATTTGAATACCAGGGCAAAAGAAGGGAAACTGGATCCCGTAATAGGCAGGGATGATGAAATTAGAAGGATTTTACAGATACTTTCCCGCAGAACAAAGAATAATCCTTTACTGATAGGAGAACCAGGGGTTGGAAAAACTGCCATTGCTGAGGGACTTGCTCACCGCATTGTTGATAATGATGTTCCTGAAAATCTAAAAGATAAAAGGATATTTTCTCTTGATATGGGAGCATTAATAGCAGGGGCAAAGTACAAGGGAGAATTTGAAGAGAGATTGAAGGCGGTTATTCAGGAAGTAGTAAATTCTGATGGTTCAATAATACTCTTTATTGATGAAATTCACACACTGGTTGGTGCAGGAAAAGGGGAAGGGGCAATGGATGCCGCCAATATACTGAAACCTGCCCTGGCAAGAGGTGATCTGCGGGCAATCGGGGCTACTACATTAAGTGAATACCAGAAATATTTCGAGAAAGATAAAGCCCTTGAGCGACGGTTCCAGCCGGTAATGGTTGATGAACCGGATATTCAAAGTGCCATTGCAATTCTTCGCGGATTAAAGGAAAGATATGAGAATCATCACAAGGTAAGGATCAGAGATGAAGCGATCATTGCATCAGTCGAGTTGTCTAAAAGATATATTGCAGACAGATACCTGCCTGATAAAGCTATAGATTTAATAGATGAAGCCGCATCAAGACTTCGGCTGGAAATGAACAGCGTACCTGAAGAAATTGATGAAATTGAAAGAAAAATCAAACAGCTGGAAATAGAAAGGGAGGCAGTTAAAAGAGATGGTGAGAGTAAAAGGATCACCGAGATTTCTTCATTGCTTGCTGATTATTCAGAAGAGAAATCAAGCTTAATGGCAAAGTGGAAGACGGAAAAACAAATAATTGATAAAATACAAAATGTAAAAGAGGCCATTGAGGATTATAAATTTCAGGCTCATGAAGCAGAAAGGGCAGGTGACTATGGAAAAGTGGCTGAGTTAAGATATGGGAAAATTAAGGAAGCCGGGGAGAATCTGGAAAATTACAAGCGAGAGTTAAATGAGATTCAGAAGGATACTGCCTTGATAAGGGAAGAAATAGGAGATGAGGATATAGCGGAGATAGTTTCAAAATGGACCGGTATTCCCGTTAGCAGAATGCTGCAAAGTGAAAAAGATAAATTATTGAACCTGGAAGACGAACTGCATAAAAGAATAGTAGGACAGGAGGAAGCTATTACCGCTGTTTCAGATGCTGTGAGAAGGAGCAGGGCTGGATTGCAGGACCCGAAGCGACCTGTAGGATCATTTATATTTCTGGGAACCACAGGCGTTGGAAAAACTGAATTGGCAAAAACATTGGCAGGATTCCTCTTTAATGATGAGTCATTATTAACCCGCATTGATATGTCTGAATATCAGGAGAAACACAGTGTATCAAGACTTATAGGGGCACCCCCGGGATATGTCGGATACGATGAAGGCGGGCAGCTTACTGAAGCGGTCAGACATAAACCATACTCAGTTGTGCTCCTTGATGAGATCGAAAAAGCACATCCTGATGTTTTTAATATTTTACTGCAGGTTCTTGATGATGGCAGATTAACCGACAATAAGGGGAGAACAGTAAATTTCCGTAATACCATTGTCATTATGACCTCAAATTTAGGTTCAGCAATGATCAGGGAACGAATGGAAAATATTTCCCCTGATACAAATGATATTAAATTTGATGAAATAAGAGCAGAAGTGTTTGAAATACTGCGGCAAACCATTCGTCCTGAATTTTTAAACCGGATTGATGAAATAATAATGTTCAAACCTCTTGAAAAAGAACAGATCCTCAAAATAGTTGAACTCCAGTTTGATCAAATCCGCACTATGCTTTTAAAGACTGGAATTGAATTGCGCATAAAACAGTCAGCACTTGAATGGATGGCAAACAGGGGATTCGACCCCCAATTTGGAGCGAGACCGGTTAAAAGAATTATTCATAAATACCTGCTGAATGAATTATCGAAGAAAATTCTGACTGATGAAATAGTGAAGGATAAACCTGTTATCGTTACGGTTGGTGATAATAAACTTGAATTTGAGAATTAGGCTGTAAAACTTTTAAGGGCGTCTTCCCGGGTGTTATATATTTCAAAAACATTGTGGAGCTGAAGTAACTTAAATAATTCCATTACTTCTTCGCAAAGATTACATAATTTAAAATACCCGTAATTATTGTTTGCTGTTTTCATAACAGAAAGAAATACACCAAATCCGGAACTGTCAATAAATGTAACCCCCTTTAGGTCGAGTATTAACCTGGTGTTGGGAGTCGTAAATAATTGTTTCAGTTCCTCCTTAACTGCTTCCGTAATTAATGCGTTAAAACGGGTTACATCATCAAAAGAAGAAATCAGTATACCATTAATATTTTCTGTTTTAATCATTTGTTATGATTTAATTAAAGTTTCTCTATAGGTAATTAATTCTTTAATTCCGATGGTGGTTTCCTGAATAAAAAATTCAATGTAATTATTATAGCTATCAATGTTAGTTTTTTCCTTAGCCATAATTTCCAGCTCTCTTAATTTCTCAGCCAATGTATTCATACCCATAATTGCCACAGTTGATTTTGCTTTATGTGCTACATTGCTCAAAGCCTCATAGTTACATTCTTTTTCAGCATGTTGCATCTCTGTAGCAATTTCCAGTATCTGGATGGAAAATAGTTCAATCATTTCCAATATGATACTGTTATTCCCGTCACATATTGATGAAAGGTATGTTAGATCAGTTTTCTCCATGCAGATAAGTTTTATGCAAAATAAATAAAAAATCGGATATATTCCATTTTTTGTGATTAACTGGTTATTTAATTATTGGTACTATTCAGGTATGATCTTTTTAATTTTTAATTTTGATGGAATTCTTTTACATTTATATTCTCAATATTTTTATTTTTGATTATGAATCCCACATGTTTTGTAAACACAAACACGAATGAATAAATTTATTAAAACATGTGGGTTCCATATGACCATTGAAAATTAAATTTTGTACATATGAAATATCTTATATTAATTATTCTTCTTTCTGTCAATGTTCCTTTTACAAGGGCTCAGGATGAAGGAAGGAATAAAAAAAATGCCAGAATAGCATATAATAGTGCTGTTGAAGCCATTACCCATGGAAATTACCAGGAAGCTTCACTACTTCTCACAAAAAGTCTTTCAGATGACCCTACTATGACAGAGGCCATGCTCACCCACGCTAAGGTAAAAATTGAGATGGGATTGACAGATAAAGCTGTTGAAGATTTTAAAGCTCTTATAGATCAGAATCCGGATGTTGGGGAGTATTGGTTTTATGACGGATACCTGGCTTTTGAAGGAGTGCCCGATTCTTCTGTTTTACAAAGTTTTAATAAGGCTGCCTCATTGGGTTACAATACCCCTCAGTTGTTTTATTACAGGGGATTACAAAGGTTTCTTTCAGAGGATTATCAGGGTGCTGTATCTGATTTTACCAAAACTATTGAGATGGATAATAATAATTACCAAGCATATCACGACCGGGCTTCAGCCAAACGCTTACTGGGTGATTTGCAGGGTGCATTATATGATTTTCGGATGTCAACGGATCTTTATCATGATAATCCTGTCGCGTTCAATAATATGGGCAGTGTTAAGATTATTCTGGGTGATTTTGAAGGTGCTATCCAGGATTATTCCGTTGCCATTAATCTTGACGGGGAATTTGTTATTGCATATAATAACAGGGGAGCGGCCAATTATTACTTGGGTAATTTGGAGGAGGCAATGGCTGATTTTAGTTATGCTCTTAACCTGGATGAATCGTATATTCCCGCTATCATTAATAAAGCTTCGGTATTGACAAAAGATTTTCATTATATTGAAGCAATTACCTTATATGACGGAGTCTTAAACAATTCTCCGGATAATGGCATTGCCTGGTTAAACAGGGGACTGGTCAAGGAATTGACAGGTGACCTGACAGGAGCATGTGAAGATTGGAAGATGGCTTTTCTGAACGGAATAAAGGAGGCTGAAAATTTTATTAAAGAGTGTAAATAAATTAAAAACATTACCAATGATCACCCGAAAAATAACTTCAAGTATTTTAATGTTGTTAATACATGTATTTCTCCTTGCCCAGCAGGATCTTACCATTTCAAGGAAAAGCTTTAGAACTGATGCAAATGAAGGCTTCAAAGAAGCATGGGCCAGTATTATGGAAGGAGAAAAGTTTTTTGAAGGAGGAATTGGTACATATCCTCTTGCCCGGGAGCATTATCTGAAAGCCCATCAGTATAACAGTGAACATCCGGTTTTAAACCTTAAAATAGGGATTTGTTATTTATACACTGACGACAAATTTGAAGCCATTAATTATATCCTCAGAGCATATGACCTGGCACCCAAGGTAAGTGATGAGATATATTTTCTTCTGGGAAGAGCCTATCATCTTATACATGAATTTGACCGGGCAATAGAGTACTATAGTGAATTCAAAAAAACAACTGTTCATACTGCTGTTTTCTCAGGCGGTGCAGATTTAGATAAGCTCATTACAGAGTGCAACAACGGTAAAAAAGTAGTTGAAAATCCATTGAGGGTAATTATCAGTAATATGGGGAGTAGCATCAATTCGCCCTTTGATGATTATTTTCCCATTCTCAGTAATAATGATTCTGTGCTTTATTTTACATCACGAAGACCATTTCCGGGTAATACCAGGAGGAATCCTTTTGATAATAAGTATTTTGAAAATATTTTCGTGAGCCATTTTCAGGATGGGGAATGGCAACCTGCCACCACTTTATTTGAAAAACCAAAAAAAGCGGTTACGGAAGCTGCTGTAGGTATTTCTCCGGATCATAAAACCTTGTATGTATATCGTGGCGGAAAAAATGGAGGTGATATTTATTATACAACCCAAAAAAAAGGAAAATGGCAAAAGCCTAAACCTATTGAATCCATTTTACGGAGTAAGGAAGCAGATGGTTCTGTATTTTTCACTCCGGGAAATGATTCCGTGTACCTGATCTCTGAGGCAGCAGGGATAACAAGGGGAGGGAAAGATATCATGCTTGCTTTAAGAAATGCAAAAGGTAAGTGGCAGAAACCAGTTAACGCCGGCAGTATCATTAATACTGTTTTCGATGAGGCTGGTGTATTCCTTACCGCTGATAGCCGGGAGATTTATTTTTCATCAAAGGGTCATAACACCATGGGGGGATTTGACGTTTTCCGCTCAGTGAAGCTGGATAATGGCATGTGGTCTGATCCTGAAAACATTGGTTATCCGATAAACACTCCTGATGATGATCTTTTCTTTTCTTTGTCGGATGATGGGAAGTATGCCTGGTATTCAACTATACGTGAAGGAGGTTTAGGAGCAAAAGACATTTATAAACTCACCTTCCTTGGAACTGAAAAGGAACTTTTACTTAGTACCGAGGATGTAGTATTGTCAGGAATTCCTGCGGGTTCAAAAAAGGGCTTTTTTACCTTGCCAGTGCCGCTTGAGATTGATACATCGTATTGGCTTACCGGCAAAGTCCTTGATAAGAAGAGCAATGATCCTGTTTTTGCCCGACTTGAATTTATTGATGTTAATGCATCGCAGATTGTGGCCACAGCAATAACTGATTCAAGCGGAATATACAGGCTTAAGTTTTCCCGTCCCGGAGTATTTGGTGTTGAAATAAAGGCTATCGATTACCTTTTCTTTCTTGATGCCGTTAACATGGAAGGAGCTACAACCGATGAACCTTTCATTAAGGATTTTTATCTTGAAAAAATTGAAATCGGATCAAAAGTTATTCTTGAGAATATATATTTTGAAACAAACAAGGCGACTCTTACTCCCGGTTCATATGTTCAGTTAAATCAGGTAGTTGAGTTCATGAAAAGCAATGCTTCCCTTCGTTTGGAAATATCCGGGCATACGGATAATGTTGGCTCATTAAAAGTAAACACCAAACTTTCTGAAGAAAGGGCCAAGTCTGTGGTAGATTACCTGGTGGCCAACGGTATCACGCCTGGCAGGCTTGAATGGAAAGGGTATGCTTTTACTCAGCCTGTTGCACCAAATGATACACCTGAAGGTCGTGAGAGAAACAGACGAGTAGAATTTAAGGTTATTGGGAAATAGATGTGAAAGTTTATATCCTGAAACCAATTACCAAAACATCATCTATTTGATCTACATTGCTTTTCCAGTTTTCAAATATTTTTTCAAGTTCCTGCTTTTGCGTTAGCATTGACATTTTCTGTATCGTCTTCAATGTTTCCCGAAAACGGTTGTATTTGAACTTTTTTCCGTCGGGACCACCAAACTGATCAGCGAATCCATCAGAAAATATGTAAATCGTATCATTTGAACTTAATTCTATCAGATGCTCAGTAAATGATTCTGTTGAGCTATCAGATATTCCGATAGGGATTTTATCGGCAGGAAGTATGGTTAATTCCCCGTTTCTCAGCAGATAAAGCGGATTATTGGCACCTGAGTATCTCAGCTGTTTATTTTTCTTATCATATATGCAAAGGGAAATATCCATGCCGTCTTTTGCCTCTCCTTCAACACCTTTCTGTTTAAGGGCAGTGATCACTTCCCTTTTAAGTTCGTTCAATACTGTAGCTGAAGACACTTCAGATGAATGATTTGCTATTTCATTTAATAAAGTAATCCCCAGCATGCTCATAAAGGCTCCGGGTACACCATGACCTGTGCAATCAGCAGCTGCCACATAACGATACTGCCCTTTATTGGCCGACCAGTAGAAGTCACCGCTTACAATATCCTTTGGTTTGAAAAACAAAAAGTAATCACTAAAACAGCCATCAAGGAAATCTTCCGGAGGAAGAACGGCCGACTGTATCCTCCGGGCATATTGTATACTGTCTGTAATGTTTTTATTCTTCTCCTCAATTAATTCACTCTGTTTAATAATTTGTTCGTTTTGAGTAAGTATTTCTTCATTTTTTTGTTCCAAATCCTGATTTTTCTCTTCAATTTCAATTTTTTGCCTTGCTAAAATGCTGTTCTTTTTTCTGACGATATACAAGCCTGATACGGACAGGATTAAAATCATTGCTGAAAGTGCCAGCATCCATATTACACGTTTCTTTGCTTCTTTCTGCTTATCAATTTCCAGTTGTTGCCTTTCCTTATCTATCTCGAGTAATCGTATTTCTTTTAAGCGTTCCTTTTCTTCAGTTTCTTTTTGTTTAAGAAGTAATTCCTGTATCTCCCTGTCCCTTTCAAGGGTTTGAATTTCTTTTTGTCTGATTTCTGCTTCATGTCTTTCTCTTGTAAGTTCATAAGATTGCAGAAGACGTTGTTTCTCACTCTGTTCCAGTTCTCTTTCTCTTCTCAGCAGTTCAATTTCTTTTCCTCTTTTTTCAGCTTCAATATGCAAATTTCTCATCTCTAATTCCTTTAATTCTTCGTCAGCAAGAACTAGCCTGAGTTCTTTTTCAGTCTTCTCCAGATCAACCAGTTTACGGGTTAACTCCTGCTCTGTCAGCCTTTGTTCCATAATTAACGAATCCCTTATATTCAGGTACAATTCATAATAGCTGAGGGCTTTAATATGGTCATTACCCAGTTTTAAAATTCTGGAATAAGTATGATAGCATTCCTGCAGAATTTTTGGGTTCATAGCTTTTTTAGCTGACTCAATGGAATTCAGACTATAGATTCCGGCATTATAAAAATCTCTTTTTTCAAGATAAATAAGAGCGATAATATTTTCCAGTACGGCTGCCTCATCAAATTCACCAGAATCTTTCCTGATGGCAAGGGCTTGATTAAGATAATCAAGGGAGTTATCTGTTTCGTTAAGATTCTGATAACATATTCCAATATTTGTAAGGAGAAGCGCTGTTTTCTGTGTTAAGGGTAAAGAGATGGAGCTTAATTCATACGCCTGCAGAAATGCGTTTAATGCTTCAGCAGGATTATTCATTGTAACATAAGTATAACCTATATTGTTATATAATAAAGACATGGCCTGAATGTTGTGCTGAGCTTTGAAAAACTCAAGGAGGATATGATTTGTCTCAAGGTTTTTTTCATACTCTTTTCCGGCCAGGTAAATTTCTGACAGTTGAAAGAGTGAACGCAGAAATAATTCATTGTCGTTATTTTTTTTCGTCCAATCAATAAGCTCATTATATCTTAAAGCGGAAGTCGCAAAATTTTCTGCCCGAAAATGTGCATAAGCAGATTTTTCCAATATTGAGTGGGACTGCATGCTATCCGTTTTTAACAGCTGCTGTAATGTGTTATCATAATATTCACCGGCCTTTTGATAAAGCTTAAGCTCACTAAAAATATCCCCGATTCTTTCATTTACCTTAATGACTTTAGGAGATTTTACTCTTTCAAATACGCCGCTTGCCCTTATCAGGTAAACAAGAGCATTATCATATTTATCCATCATCAGGAGGTTTTCTCCTGAGATTGTAAGGATGTCACCATGGAGTTCGGAAGTTTCAAGAGTAAAAACCGATTGAAGTGCTGATTCGGCTGCTGAAAGGGATTCTTCAAAAAAATGCCCTTCGAATAATTTCAGGGCATGGTTATACGAGGCGATTGCCTGAATACTGTCATTTGATAAATAATTGTTTTCAGGGATAGTTTGAGATTTTCCATGGAATGTGATTATCAGAAAAACGAATACTGATAACGATAATATGTTCTTTGAGTTATTACGCATTGCATTCACCAGTTATTCTCTAATTCAGATTAAAAGTAAGCCCGATTCTGATATGTCTTCTCATCTGAGGATTATAGGGCAGGTCTGTTGCGAGGCCTGTAACACCCAGTCCTCCATATTTCTCATCGAAGAGATTATTTATACGGATAAAAGTTCTGAGATTTTCCCCGATTCTGTAATTTGCGGTCACATCCATCAGGTAAAAACCATCAATATCCTTAAAAATGTCAGGGAATAAATCTTCAAAAGGCAATATCACCCTTAGCCACTTGCTCATCCAAACGCTTTCTATGTTAATATAAAATTTTTCAACAGGATAAAGAGAAAATTTTATCTGACCGAAATGTTTTGGCATGAGTTTGAATCCTCCCAATAATTCAGGAATATCAGTAAGTCCGGGAATTTTCTCACTTTTTTGAGCAAAGCTAAGATTCAATTCAAGGTCACTCTTCAGTGCCGGAAAAATATCATTCCACTTTCCTGTAACCTGAATTCCATATAATCGTGATACTGCGTTTTTAATATTATCGCGATACAAAATACTGTCACCCGGTGATTCTATATATCTGTAAGGAAGGTCTAATGTTTCTGCTCTGATATATTTATCCATTATAAGATTTCTTATTTCATTGTAATAGATTGCAATATTGAGGTTAATTTTATTATATAATAAAGTTCTGATCCCCAATTCAGATGCCTGAAACTTTTCCGGCATCAGATTTGGATTCGGGACCATAAGATATGTCAGCAGGGTGGGTTCCTGAGGTGCAGGGAATGCTATGCTTTGATATGCTAAATTAGACGGTGGGGCTTTGAAAGCAAAACCCAGCGATCCAAATAATGTGGTGTTGTCAGAAATATTTTTCTGTACAGCAAATCTGGGATTATAGACCATTTTATAATTACTGTTCCTGTCAATACGTACACCTCCCATAATGGTCCACTTTTTTAATAGTAAATACATCTGAGTGAAGCCGGATATTTCATTAAATGTCAGAGGATTAAATCCAAAAGAGCCTAAAATGCTGTCATAGGGCGGAGAATAATTGGCAAATAAGCCATTCTTTTTATAATCCCATGGTGAACTCAGGTAATTTGTAACAGGAAGGTTTTTTGACCTCTGCCAGGTTAATCCGGTAATCACTTCCATATTAACAGATGGAGAAAAAGTAAATATCTGTTCACCCAGAAAATCTTTGGAAGCACTAAAGAGATATACATTATCGGTATTATGCAAATAGGTGAGACCCAGGCTGGAATTGTTGTCCATGTAATACCACAGATTGGAAAGATTAGTAGTGCTCTGCAGGTTATTGCTGATAGACAGGTCGTAGCTGAGGGTTGCTTTCCGGATAAAATCGGCCCAAAAATTCTGAGGGTTATTGTATTTATATAAATAAGCTGATTTACCGATGGAACTGTGTGTTCTGCGGTACATGTTATCATAAGAAAGTTTCACTCCTCTGAAATCAAGTTGCAGTCCTATCATATGGCTTGCAGAGGAGAGATCCTCAAGTTCCGGGCGGATTAGGGAACCTTCATAATTCAGAGGGTAGTATTCATGGATGAAATCAACAGGTGTAACATTATTTGCCCTTAACAGGTCTTCATCTATCTCCAGCGGGTTGTAAACTGTTCCGTCAATAATAAGGCTTTTTTTTATGTTTTGAAGATAGTTTAATGGATTATAAGCATCAGCATACCCTTTAGTGATGTATAGATCTGGTTGCTCGCTTTTATTAGCATAAAAACTATATTTTAAAATATTTCTGTTTTTACCTGCTTTTCCCCCGATCATGAAATTAATATAATTAAAATCAGTTTGTCCCAGGCTGATGTCTCCCTGCACGAAAGTTCCTTCTTCAGCCTGCCTTGTGATGATATTGATAACTCCCGAGACAGCATCAGCACCATAAATTGCAGCCCCGGGACCATAAATAATTTCGATCCTTTCGGCCTGGCGAACAGGAAGCTGGTCTCCGAGTGGCATGCCCGAAACAACAGAAGGCTTTACCGGTAGTCCATTCAGAAGAATCTTAGTGTAAAAATTACCCGTCAATCCGCGTACCTGGTAACTGTTACCTAATTCTCCTGAACCGGGAATAGAGACACGAATCCCTGGAAGAGATTTTAAAACATCTGTAAGAGTGGTGTAATGATTCCTGATTATCTCATCACGTGTAACAACATAAATGGTGATGGGAAGATCACTTACATATTTTGTACTGCGGCTTGCGGAGACTACTTTCATCCTTCCGGTATCCTTATGGGCAGAAAGATTTTCAACACCCAGTATATTGGCTTTTAACCAGGAAGGAGAGGCAGCTGGTTCCTGGGAGAATAATTCGATTAGAGGAACTATTAAAATAATCAGAGCCAGTTTTATTCCGGACATACCCGATTTTTTTTCAAAAATACATAAAACCTGCGAAAATCCGTGTGCTAATTTGCGAGAATCAGTGAGAACCATCAAATATTGATACATCCTGAAGGTTTACACATTTTACTTATATTGTTTAAAATCAACATATTGCGCCTTTGCATTTTTGCGTTTTCTTTTAATTTAACGAACTCTTATGTTCAAACAGAGTGGAAAAAATGTTACTTTTGTTTACTGAAAATAATAAACTATTATATGAAGAATACTGTATTTTATGACATTCACGTGTCACTGGGGGCTAAGATCATACCTTTCGCCGGATTCAACATGCCGGTAGAATTCTCGGGAATCAATGACGAACATATTACGGTAAGGGAAAAGGTTGGTATATTTGATGTTTCCCACATGGGAGAGATATGGGTAAAGGGAGAATCAGCCAAAGATTTTGTGCAAAAAGTAACCAGTAATGATATAAACAGGTTATCACCGGGAAAGGTGCAATACACCTGTTTTCCTAACGGAAATGGAGGAATTATTGATGATTTACTTGTATATGAATATTCTGAAGCAAAGTATCTGCTCATTGTAAACGCATCAAATATTGATAAAGACTGGAACTGGCTCGTGAAAAACAATTCTGAAAAATCAGTTCTTGAAAATGCATCAGGGAAAATTTCACAACTTGCCGTTCAGGGCCCTTTCTCAACAGTTACTATGCAGAAATTGACCAGAGTGGATTTATCAGTCATGAAGAGCTTTACATTTGTTACTGATGTTTTTGCAGGGGTTAATGATGTGATTATCAGTAAAACAGGCTACACCGGATCTGATGGTTTTGAATTATATTTTTATAATGAGCACGGACCATTGATCTGGAATAAAATAATGGATGCAGGGAAAGAATTTGGAATTAAACCGGTAGGGCTGGCTGCCAGGGACACCCTGCGTCTGGAAGCAGGACTGTGTTTATATGGAAATGATATTGATGACAATACCTCACCGCTGGAAGCAGGACTGGGATGGATCACCAAATTTACTGAAGGAAATAATTTCATTGACAGGGAATTTCTTGAATTACAAAAAAAAGAAGGATTAAAGAGGAAACTTACAGGGTTCAGATTAACAGACAGAGGTATCCCCCGGCAGCATTATGAGATATTTGATTTACAACGGGTAAGGATTGGCGAAGTGACCAGCGGGACCATGTCGCCCTTATCTAAAACCGGAATCGGAATGGGCTATGTGGAAATATCCCACAGTGAACCGGGGACAGAGATTCTGATTAAAATAAGAAATAACTTTGTGAAAGCAGAAGTAATTCAACTTCCGTTCTATAAAAAGCCAAACAAGTAATGATAAAAAAAAAGATTGAGGTTTGTTTTTCCCCTGCTCTTTATAAATATTTTGAAAATAAGGAAGCCATTGTAGTTATTGTTGATATATTGAGAGCATCTTCTGCGATATGCACTGCATTTATGAATGGAGTGAAGCAAATTATCCCGGTGGCAAGTCTCGAAGAAGCCAGGCAATATAAGGAACGGGGCTACCTTGTCGCTGCTGAAAGAGATGGTATTGTCAGAGATTTTGCTGATTTTGGGAATAGCCCGTTTAATTTTACTCCTGAGAGAGTTAAAGGAGAACGTATCGTATACAGTACAACTAATGGTACGCAGGTAATCAATCTGGCTGCGCCATCCTATAAAGTTATTATCGGATCCTTCCTGAATTTCACTGCGGTGAACAATTATGCAACTGCAGAAGGAAAGGATGTTTTGATCCTTTGTGCAGGATGGAAAAACAAGTTTAATCTTGAAGATACATTATTTGCCGGGGCAATGGCAGATTATCTTTTATCGGGTGATCAATTCAGTACAATTTGCGATTCCACACTGGCAGCAATCGATTTATGGAGCATTGCCAGGAACGATATAACAGGTTATATTGATAAGGCAGCGCAGCGACACAGACTGAAAAAGAATGGTCTGGATGATGTTCTTGAATATTGTCATACTTATGATTTAACCGCAATTATACCTGTCCTGGAGGGTAAATATTTATCTGCATTGAAGGAATAGCCTGACTTGATTAAAAAGAAATTAACAAATCACCTTTTTTATCAACCAATAGAGAAACAGATGGTAAGAATAGCTAATAATTAATTATTTTTAGAGCAAAATATCCATATTATTAATAACACTCAATTTACACTAAGATTATGAAGAAATATAACTTTTATGCCGGTCCTTCTATTCTGTCTTCGTTTACGATAGAAAATACCGCCAACGCTGTACTGGATTTTAATGGTACAGGGTTGTCCATTATGGAGATATCTCACCGGAGTAAGGAATTCATGGCCATTATGCAGGAAGCAACAGATCTTTTCAAGGAGTTATTGGATATACCAGAGGGGTATTCAGTACTGTTTTTGCAGGGAGGAGCAAGTTTGCAATTTGCAATGGTCCCGATGAATTACTTTATTAAAAAAGCTGCCTATCTGGATACAGGAGAGTGGGCATCAAAAGCCATCAAAGAAGCAAAAATGTTTGGAGATACTGTTATTGTAGCTTCTTCAAAAGATCAAATGTATTCATATCTGCCAAAAGGATGGACTGTGCCTGATGATGCAGATTACTTTCATATTACCAGTAATAACACTATTTATGGAACTGAAATTAAGGAAGACATGGATTGCAGGGTTCCCCTTATTGCCGATATGTCCTCCGATATCTTCAGCCGGCCGGTTGATGTTTCCAAATATGCACTGATCTATGGCGGTGCACAGAAAAACCTTGCACCTTCCGGAGTTACCTTTGTAATAGTAAAGAATGATACATTAGGGAAAGTTGACAGGATAATTCCTACCATGCTTAATTATAAAACTCACATTGAAAAGGAATCTATGTTCAATACTCCGCCGTGTATTGCTGTTTATGCTGCTCTGCAGACTCTGAAGTGGTATAAGCAGATGGGTGGCGTTACAGCCATGTATAAGATCAACAGGGAAAAGGCTGACATCCTCTATGGTGAAATTGAAAGAAACAAGCTTTTTAAGCCTACGGTTAGCCAACCTGAAGACCGTTCCATTATGAATGTAACCTTTGTCATGAGTGATGATTATAAAGAAAAAGAAGCTGAATTCCTTGAATTTGCTTCTTCAAAAGGGATGGTCGGTTTGAAAGGACACCGCTCTGTTGGTGGATTCAGGGCATCTATTTATAATGCCATGTCGCTGGATGGAGTTAACGCTTTAGTTGAAGTTATGAAAGAATTCGAAAAGAAAACCTAAAAAATATAACTATCATGAAAAAAATACTGGTAGCAACAGAGAAGCCTTTTTCCCGGGCAGCTGTCGAAAATATTAAAGAAGTAATTAAACAGGCAGGGTATGAGTTTCTGTTATTTGAAAAATATACGGATAAGTCTGATTTACTTAAAGCAGTTCAGGAAGTTGATGCATTGATCATCAGGTCTGATATAGTAGACAGGGAAGTAATAGATGCTGCAAAAAACCTGAAAATTGTGGTAAGGGCAGGAGCGGGGTACGATAACATTGATTTAAAGGAAGCAAAAGCTAAAAATATTGTAGCCATGAATACCCCGGGGCAGAATTCAAATGCTGTGGCAGAATTGGCCGTAGGGATGATGATATATCTTAACAGAAATGGTTTTAATGGCACCACAGGCACTGAACTCAGAGGTAAATCAATTGGAATCCACGCCTATGGATATGTTGGGAAACTTGTTGCCTCCATTACTAAAGGTATGGGTATGAAAGATTATGCCTACGATCCTTTCATTGATCAGGTTATTATGGAACACGATGGAATTACCGTTGAAAAATGTCCTGAGGATCTTTATAGCAAATGTCAGTATGTTTCTTTGCACATACCTCTCAGCCAGGAAACCAGAGAGTCGGTTAATTATGATCTGCTAAAGCTTATGCCTGCAGGTGCCACTCTGGTGAATACGGCACGTAAAGAAATAATTCACGAACCTTCATTGCTGAGAATGTTTGAAGAAAGACCCGATTTCAGGTATATTTCTGATGTAATGCCTGACTGTAAAGATGAAATAACTACAAAATATGAAGGTCGCTATTTCTTCACCCCAAAGAAAGCAGGAGCACAAACCTCTGAAGCTAACAATAATGCAGGCATTGCAGCTGCAAAACAAATTATTGCCTTTTTTAAGAACGGTGATACAACCTTCCAGGTAAATAAATAAATTATCTACATCGATCTATTACAAACGACCAATGGCAATAATAAAACCGTTCAGAGGATTCAGACCAGATAAGGGTCTGGTTAAATACATAGCCTCAAGACCTTATGATGTTCTCAGTTCTGATGAAGCGAGAGAGGAGGTTAAAGATAACCCGAACTCTTTTCTTCATGTAGTCAAACCTGAAGTTGACCTTCCCGGAGATATCGACGTTCACTCTATGCCTGTGTATATCATGGGAAAAGAAAATCTTGACAGGTTGATCCGTGAGGGTATATTTAAACAGGATGAGCCGGACTGTTATTATGTGTATGCTCAGACAATGAATAATAAAACCCAGTACGGTATTTGTGCCTGTGCATCCATTGAGGATTATTCAAATGGTGTTATAAGGAAGCATGAACTTACCCGCCCCGATAAAGAGGAAGACAGAATAAATCACATAAAGACCACTAATTTCAATTGTGAACCGGTTTTCTTCGCTTTTCCTGATCATCCGGAGATTGATCGTATTATTCTTGAGACTGTCAGTGCTGAGCCTGAATATGATTTTATTCTCGATGACGGGGTTGGCCATCATTTCTGGATTATCAGTGAACGAGAAAGAGTTGACGCTATAACAAGATTTTTTAAGGAGGATATTCCTTATACCTATGTTGCAGACGGCCATCATCGGACCGCCGCTGCAGCGGACGTGGGATTATGGAGAAAATCAATTAATCCGCAACATACCGGTAATGAAGAGTATAACTTTTTCATGGCTGTTCATTTTCCTGCAGGTCAATTATCTATTATCGATTATAACCGGCTTGTAACAGATCTTAATAGCTATAGTAATGAGGAGTTTTTGGAAGCAATACGGAAGCGCTTTGTTGTTGAGGAGAAAGGAACGGAAACATATAAGCCTGACAGATACCACAACTTCAGCATGTATCTCGATGGAGTATGGTACTCTCTTACACCTCATACCGGTTGTATTGATAACGAAGATCCGATAGGTTGTCTGGATGTAACCATTCTTTCTGAACTTATACTGGAACCCTTATTAAATATAAAGGATCTGAGAAAATCAAACCGTATAGATTTTGTAGGAGGTATAAGAGGACTGGAAGAATTGAAAAGAAGGGTTGACAGTGGTGAAATGAAGGCTGCATTTGCCCTGTATCCGGTTAGTATGGCTCAATTAATAAGAATTGCCGATACCGGTAATATAATGCCGCCAAAAACCACCTGGTTTGAACCTAAACTTCGAAGTGGTCTCGTTATTCATTCACTTGAATGATTTTGTTAAACAATTTCAAGCTTGTATTCTGCCGTAACCCATATCAGAGAATTTTTACAAACCCTTCCTGAAAGAGTTGCTTTAGTGGCTGTTACCAAGACTATTCCTGTTGAAGTTATCCGTGAAGTATATAATGCGGGATATAAAATTTTCGGAGAGAACAGGGTACAGGAAATCATCACGAAAAAACCCTGCCTGCCTGATGACGTCGAATGGCATATGATTGGGCATCTGCAAAGCAATAAAGTAAAATATATTGCCCCATACATACGTCTGATACATTCAGTAGATAATATAAAGCTGTTAAAGATTATTAATCAGGAGGGACTTAAAAATAACCGGATTATTGACTGTTTACTACAGATTCATATTGCTGAGGAAGAAACCAAATATGGTTTTTCATACAAGGAAGCTGAAGAGGCAATAGGATCCTTTGATATTCATTCATTTGGGAATATAAGAATTTGCGGACTGATGGGGATGGCAACATTCACGGATAATATGGACCAGGTGAGGAAAGAGTTCAGAAGTCTGGCAGAATTTTTTTATTTTCTCAAGGATAAATATTTATACCCCCAGGAACAGTTTAGTGAATTATCAATGGGAATGTCAGGGGATTATAAAGTTGCATTAGAAGAAGGGGCTACCATTATCAGGATAGGAAGTCTTATATTTGGAGAAAGGATTAATCAATAAAAAGTATCAATATGGCCAATCTATCAGTAACTTATGCTGGTCTTAAGCTACGCAATCCTTTTATTGTAAGTAGTTCAGGACTTACCAACAGCCTTGAGAAGATCAGGAATCTTGACAGGCTTGGTGCCGGTGCAGTTGTGCTTAAATCTTTATTTGAGGAGCAAATAGCTCATGAAGCCGGGAAACTTCTGGAAGGAACGGATTACCCTGAAGCCGCTGATTATGTGAAACATTATGCCAGAAGCAATTCACTTGGTGAATATATTAGCCTGATAAAAGATGCAAAAAGAGCGGTTAACATACCGGTTATTGCCAGTATTAACTGTAGTTCTGTGAGTGAATGGATGGAGTTCGGAAAAAATATTCAGGAAGCAGGTGCTGATGCCCTGGAACTTAATATGTATATTCTACCCGTTGATATATCAAAGTCTGCTTCGCATTATGAGAAGATATACCTTGATCTGGTTACAGGAATTAAGAAAATCATTACTATACCGGTAATTATTAAACTGGGCCCGTATTTTACCAGTCTTTGCCACGTAGTAAACGGATTATACATGCGTGAGGCTGATGCTGTGGTGCTTTTTAATCGTTATTATGAACCGGATATTAATCTGGAGGACATGAAATTTGGTGCAGCGGAGGTGTTTAGTTCTCCTGCCGATATAAGAAATACCCTTCGATGGATAGGGATCATTTCAAGCCATGTTAAAGAAATTGACATTGCTGCTTCCACAGGAGTGCATTCAGGTGAATCTGCAGTAAAACTTATACTTGCCGGAGCAAAAGCAGTGCAGGTATGCTCGGTTCTATACAGGAAAGGACCTGATTTTCTTGCAGAAATGATTGATAAATTTGAGGAATGGATGATAAAGAATAAATACGCCAATGTATCAGAATTCTGCGGGAAGATGAATTATTCAAATATCCCTGATCCGGCCGTTTATGAGAGGGCTCAATTCATGAAGTATTTTTCCTCTCATCAATAAATACCGTCAGACCTGTCCAGCATTTCAATTAAAGTAACAATAAGCTTCTTTCTGCAGACATCTTTATCTCTGCCAGCCAGGGATATCTCTTTAAGTGAAGCAATTAAAGTCTGTTTCTCAATAATCCCCAGCAGGTGAAAATTTTCTTCTATTACACTATATGCTTCAATAGCGACATTTAATTCGTCTTCTATAAGGATATTTACAAACAGACTAATATAAGGAGAGAAGTCCAGTCCGTTTTGCCAGCAGGATGAAACAAGGTAATTGAAATCTTTTTTCCCTCTGTATCTGGTTAATGCTTCAACCAATACGGGTATGGCTTCATGGTCTTTAATGTCATTCAAGATTTGGAAAGCTTCTGAGCGATATTGCTCTGATGCGTCATTGAAAATAAAGGAAATGAATTCGGTAAGGATATCTGCATTACCATAGATACGTATCTCTTCAAGGGCTTCTTTTACCCGGGTTTCAATACCTGAGTTAAGTGCGGTAATGATAGCAGCGTTTCTTATATGTCGTGAATCCATTAAAATAAAGATTTACAATGCTTTTGCAGATATTCGTCTGCTTCAAAAACACCCATTTGTTTGGCTCTTTCAAAGCAAAAACAAGCTTCAGCAATGTTCCCAATATTCAGGACTGCAATTCCTTTATTCAGATAAGTTTTTGGATTATCAGGGTTAATATCCAGCGCCATGCTGAAATCATTGGATGCATACCTGTAAGTTCTGGTACGCAGAAAAGTTTCACCCCGTGCTTCAAAGTACTCAGATTTTGATTTATCAATCTGAAGTGCTTTGTTAAAACATTCCAATGCATTTAAGTATTTTTGATTTGAAAAGTGCAGCATCCCGAATCGATACCAGGCTGAATGATCTTCAGGCAAATAGAAGAGATAAAACTTCATGTCCTCTATGGCAGGTTCATATAAACCGGTGTGATTTTTTGCCTCCGCTCTCAGCAGATAAAGTTGTATTCGGTAAGGGTCAGCTTTAAGGACGGTCTCATAATCTTCAAGTGCAGATTTATATTTACCCTGTTTCATACTCAAATCAGCCCTCAGGGCAATCAGTTCCATATTCCTCCTGTCTCCTTCAATAGCCCTGTTTACATCATCAAAAGCCATTTTATAATTATTCATTAACGAATAAACAATTGATCTTTTGGCATATAATGGAGATTTTCTAAAGCTTTTATTTAAGTTTTCATTTAAGAGAGCCAGGGCTTCGGGCAATTTATCTGAACTTATAAGATAATCTGCTTCAGAAAGAATATTATCAAAGCTTGAATAGTAGGAATAATTTTTCCAAAACACTTTCCATGTATTCTCATTTTCGAGTTTTTGCAGATCTTTATCCAATAGTACTACTCTTTCCGGTTCTTTATATCCTGATTTCAGGTTAATTTCCAGGTATTCAAGGGCTTTATCAGTATCCCCTGTCTTTGCATATACCTTCGCCAACCAGAAGGATGCAGAGCCTTTACCTGACTTTTCTGCTTTAAGAAACTCATTAATTGCCATTTCCGGTTGCCCTGATTCGAGGAGGGAGATACCGTAATATATAAATGAAGAAGGATAATGTTTCATTGCATCAGGGGAGATGTTAAAATAATTTATTGCGGTATCATATTTCTGAAGTTTCCAGGCAACCAATCCTTTCAGCAAATTATGATCGGGTTTTCCCTGACTGAAAACATTACTGATGAATATGGACAGTAAAAGCGGTAATATATATTTACAATTCATTTTCTTGGGTTGTCAATCTGGATTAATAATAGCACCTTTTTCCGAATATACATAAACAAATCCTGTTATGTTTCTGGGTTCAATACCTGTGAGTCGTTTTTCATATACATCACATATGTAATAATATACACCCTGGGAAACAAGGTCATCAGTATCTTTATGTTTGCCATCCCAGTTAATCAGAGGATCCGATGTTTCAAAAACCAGTTGACCCCAGCGGTTATAAATTTTCATGTCAATTTTTTCAACTTCCTGTGATTCTATGGGTCTGAGAATATCATTTATACCATCTCCGTTAGGACTGAAAACATTTGGAATCTTATAGGAGAAGCATTCATCAACACAGATTACCGGAGAAGGAATACTTTCATTATGAAAGGAATCAATAGCAGTTACATAATAACAACCGGCGAGGGATTCATTCAGAAAATGCAGATAAACAGTATCCTCAGGGTTTAATGTGCTGTCAATCAAAGATGGAAGCATGTCAAGTTGTGGCCAGAAGTAAATATAATATTTTATCACATCATCAGCACAATAATTGTTTGGGTTTGTCCAGATAAGTCTGTTAAACATACTGTCACATATTGAAGATACGGATAACTGAGGGGGACAGGGAGGAAAAGTATCCCTTGGAGTTGCACACACCCTGTGGGAAATATTTTCAGTGTAATAGGCAGTATTACCTTCAACTCTGCTACCCCTGGATTTAATATAATAACAGTATTCAACCCCGTTACTCAGGTTCATATCTGTATATTCATACTGAGTGGTTGTATCGAGGGAATCATAGACTCCGAAAAGACTGTTTGAACGGTAAATTACATAATCATAATTTAGCCAGGGAACATTGTTAATAAATTCCAGGTGTAACTGGTTATCCTGTTCTGTAATCAGGGGAAATAAGGTGGATGCAATTTCAGGCCTTCCGATTAAAAACCGGTTTAACGGTTCGTTGTTATACAGTTCAACTGAATAGGAATAGGGATAAATCAATGTATTTATCCCTGTATCAAGGTAAGTGGTATCATTAAGATCATCGGTCTGGAAGCTCCCCGTTTGAGATAAATTTTGTCCCCACAGGTTATCACTGCGATAAATAATGTATTCGTAAGGTCCATTAGCCGGAATGGTATCCAGGTCTTTTGGTTTTATCCACGAAACAAACACAGATCCGTCGGAAGGGTCATGATCAGTAACAGAGGTATTTAATAAAAAAGGTGCTCCCGGACTGAGGGTAGAGCATACTTCATCTGATGGGTAGCTTTCAGATCCATCCGGATAAATGGCTGTAACTCTGTAGCAATATCTGATTCCCTGTAATAATCCTGTTCCCTGGTTGTTATCATTGAAGACCGTTTCGCTGACAGGTTTGGTTGTGCCAACTTTAATGAAACCGGTATATGCAGGAAGGCCATATGTACAGGAGTCAACAATATATCCTGATTCACCTTCCCTCCGGTAAATATTATATCCGGTTGCGTTATTACAGCGGGTTTGATCCCATGATACCCTTATGGATGAACTGGAGGGTAACAAATCCGGATTTTCAGGGGCTGGGCCGATCACGTTTATCTGCATATTATCAATATCAAACAGAACAAACTCAGGATGAACATCTTCCGTTTTTACCACTACCTGGTAGGGCTGATATCTTACGTGCTCACAGACCGTTTGCCATATAAACTTACTTGCTATGGTTCCGGGTTCAGAAAGGATGAGTGAATCCCTTGCAGGACTATTATTTACGGCATAAGGCCCGCCTGTAATAAAATGCTTCATTCCGTCATTATCAGGATCAGTGCCGGTAATGAGATATTCAATTTTCTGTCCGGCTTCAACACATAAAGAAGGCAGGGAATCATTCAGCGGGGGATTATTGGTAGTACTGTACACTTCAATTTGCATATCTCTTACAATATTGCCTATTTTAACTCCGCTTCTCCATTCTTCAATATTCATGGCGATGTTATAAATACCGGTATCTACCGGTGTATTCCACACCAGGTCGCCGTTTATGGAATTAACATAGAGGCTGTCACTTGCTGCGGGGAGACTATAGTCTTTAATAGGCTGACCGTTATATTCCGTACACACAGATAAACTATATGAGATACTGTCGCCATCAGGATCAAAGGCTGCAGGGTTATGAATAAAAAGTTGTCCGAGTGCAGCTTTATCGTATGGAGGATTCAGCAATACAGGTGTGCTGTTCACTCCGATCCGGGGATTAATGGTAATAATTGTCTTGATGGAAAAATAAACATTTACGGAATTAGGAATATTTTTCACTCCGAAATTGCGGTTTGGATCCTGAACAACAATCTGATAGGTCCCTGGTCCGGGATAAGTATGCTGTGCCTTGTATATATTTCGTCTGTAGAAATTTGGCAATTGAAGAATATCAACCCGGGGAGCAACTGAAGTTGAATTATCACCCCACACAACATCCAGCTGACTGCGATCTGCGGCGCTAAGTGTATAAGTGTAGGTAGTGATGGTAATTTCAAATGTCAGATCACTGATCTGGCGCATGGTTATCTCTCCGGCACGATTGTGAGTAGCTGAGCTAAAAGGGCCTGTCACAATCAACATAAGAAAAACCACAATTATCTTCCAAATTGCCAGGTTGAATTTATTCATTTAATAGAATCTCCCTCTCTGTTTGTAAAATAGTAAAACGGTATCCCTTCTGATATTCTTTATTACTTATAATCACCAGATTAGTCTGGTCCGGGTAAATATCAAGAAAGATGGTGTTGATCAGATGAATACTCTTAACCGACTGCAAATTTCCTGCCGAAAAATACATCCAGATCGCTTCTTCATTTGTCTCATTACCTGTATATTTCAATTGCACTTTCCGTTTTGCTCCCCTCAGGATCATCAGGTTATCCTGCAAATACCTGTCAATAACCGCTGAATGTTCTTCATTTCCAACGTTATCAAGAGGTATCTCAATACTATAATTATGATAAATTGCCAGTTGAAGATCATCTTTAAACAATTTCAAAGCAATAACACTTTCCTTCCCGGTTATTTCTATGTTTAGGACAGATACATGAACAGGATGGGCTGTTGAATGCAAATAACAAAGCAACAAAAAAGAACCTGTCAGGATAATTCTTCTCACAACGAAATTTCTTTAACTGCAAAGTTACAAAAAATAGAATTGATCACTTTTACCTGATGCAATAATAACAACAGTTTACCATCAGATTAAATCAGGATCACTTTCCTTTATATTCCGGCTTTTCTTTCCCGGAAGTCCTGATACAACAAGTTCGTAAGAATCTTTTACCCATTCCAGCATCAGATTATCGGGGATGCTTCCATCTGTCAGAACAGTATTCCAGTGTTTTTTGTTCATATGGTATCCGGGCAGGACAGAGGAGTATCTTTCCCTTAATTCAATGGCTGTTTCAGGATCACACTTGAGATTAACGCTATTAAAGAGATCAATATCAGTAAGAGCAAATATTTTTCCTCCAACTTTAAAAACAAGAGTGCTCTCATCAAAGGGAAATTCTTCTGTTGTACCCTTGAGAGAAAGGCAGAAGTCTCTGAATAATTCAATATGCATGCTTACAAATAGTATTTATGTTATTGTTAATTAGTGCTTGCAAGAAAACGCCAATAGCTGCGTTATGCTTGCCTTCAAGACAGTCATTTACGTTCAGTAAACTCCTGTCTTTCAGGCATCACATGCCTTGCTCCTGACGTTTTCTTATCAAGGACAAGCGAAAATATTGAGTTTTTTTTTCAGACACAAATTAATACCTTCTGACAGCCTGTCCCGCTTAAGCGGGATAACCCTCCATGTTTGTTGCTCCCGTTAGTCGCGACCGCGTTTGCATAAAGCTTTAGCGATTGCGAAGCTTGAAAACTCGGTTCATGTTCTTTTGTGCGGGCAACCCTAATAATTTAAAAACTAACCCTTATTGGGATTTCAAGGGTTGGGTTTTCTGATAATAATTTTCAGAAATATATAAAAAAATGTTTATCTGAGAATCTACTCCTCAAGGTAACTACCCGGCATAAATCATACAGAGTTCATCATGGAGATTTAAGAATGGTGATAAATATCATCATTTTCCACTTTTTTATCAGATTTTTAATGTTGGAATGAAAGAGTAAAATACAAAATC